>VMHT01144955.1_pt1 | contig 96505 bp, 85 predicted proteins | sample 4693611 | NCBI WGS metagenome assembly VMHT01 (sample SAMN12280063, study PRJNA550983) | marine metagenome | isolation source: seawater sampled from same location over 5 years 0.02-0.2 micron viral filtrate | place: USA: collected off the coast of southern California halfway between the port... ...
GGCTCAGGCTCAGGCTCAGGCTCAGGCTCAGGCTCAGGAGGTGATTGTGGCGGGATTTCCGGTTCGTTCAACGGTTCCGGTTCTTCCTCCGGAACCGGCTCCACCGGTGGCTCCGGCTCATCGTTTGTTTCCGGTCCGATGGTAATACTCTTGCGCACGGTTTTTTCCACCGGCTGCGGCTCGTTACTCACCACGGTCTCGTCGTACTGGCGGGAAACCACCAGCCAGGATACACCCAGCAACACCAGCGCCAGTGCCGGCCAGCGCAGACTCATGGGGCTGAACCCGTTGAGCGAACCCTTGCGCCCTGCCGAAGCACCGGCGATATCCAGCCACACGGCGGGCGCAATCCGCTTAAGTCGGCCAAAGTTACCCTGACTGAGCTGATGGAGCTGTACCAGCATGCGCTGACTCAGCAGAACCTCGGGATCGCCTCCGGCCTTGTGCACCCGGGGATGAAGGTAGGCTTCGATCTCCCGTCTGGTCAGGGGCGGCAGGTCAATCCGGTGAAGGCCTGTGGTTTCCTCGGCCGTGGCGAGCGACTCCAGAGTGGTTTCGGTACCGGCAAAAACCGGCACCGCTGCTGCGGACGTATCGCTGGCCCGGAAAGCATCAAACACCAGACGCACCAGCTCGGGCGACACCTGATCCGCATCATCCAGCAACAAAACCATGCGCCGCCCCTTGCGAACGCGGGTTTCGCTCCAGCGGAAAAAGCCATAGACGGCTTCCCGGGCATTTTCAGTGGCATCCAGACTGCGGTGGGCAGCGGAGAGAAGGTGACGCGCCAGCGCCTGACTACTGGTCAGATCCGCCGCCTTCAGACGATGAAACTCCAGCCGGGATGATTCCGCACGGACCAGTTCCGCCAGAATTCGGGTTTTACCGGAGCCAACGGTACCGACCAGCATTAGTGCCAGGTCGCCAAAACCACACAGATGGCGCAGGGTTTCCAGGGCATGGTGACGCATGGCATCCGGAAAGAAGGGGGTCTCCATCTCCACCGGGTTTTCCCGCAGTCCGTAACGTTCCTGCAGCCGGGGAAACAGGCCGCCGCCCTCCAGACTGTTCAGTCCCTGTTCTGTATCCGCCATTGTGTCCGTTCCTATCCCTTACCCAGTCACCGGTTGCCGGTAAATGCCTCCAGCGTGGATTGAAGCTGCGACGTGTCAAAATCACCGGTCACCACTGCCTCGCCCAGGGCGCTCAGCAGTACCAGGCGCAACTGACCATCCACATTCTTTTTATCAACCGCCATCAGATCCATAAAATCCGCCGGGGTCATTTCAGCCGGCGGTCTCTCCGGCAAGGCAGCCCGACTGATCAGGGCCTCCGTGCGGCGGAGGTCCGCCCCGGAAATCATGCCCAGCCTGGCGGAAAGATCCGCCGCCATACGCATGCCGGTGCCGACTGCCTCGCCATGCAGCCAGTTGCCATAACCGGCAAATGTCTCGATGGCGTGGCCAAAGGTGTGACCAAGATTGAGAATGGCGCGCAAGCCACCCTCTCTTTCATCCTGTGCTACCACATCCGCCTTGCACCCGCAGGAACGATAGATGGCTTCCGCCATGGCATCCGCTTCCAGCGCCATCAACTGATCCACATTTGCCTCAAGCCAGGACAGAAATTCTGTATCGCGGATCAGGCCGTATTTGATCACTTCCGCAACGCCGGCGGAGATTTCACGGGGAGGCAGCGTCGTCAGGGTATCGGTATCGATCAGCACCACTTCCGGCTGATGAAAAGCCCCGATCATGTTCTTGCCCAGGGGATGATTGATACCCGTTTTGCCACCCACTGACGAATCCACCTGGGAAAGCAGCGTAGTCGGAATCTGGATAAAGGGCACACCCCGCTGGTACGACGCAGCGGCAAAACCGGTCATGTCACCGACAACGCCGCCGCCCAGGGCAACCAGTGTGGTCCTGCGACTGTGACGATGCTCCAGCAGACCGTCAAAAATCAGGTTAAGTGTCTGCCAGTCCTTGTACTTTTCCCCGTCCGGCAATACCACCGTGTCGACGGTCTTGCCGGGGAAGCATTTCCGGGCCGCATCCAGGTATAAGGGCGCAACTGTTTCGTTGGTGACGATCATCACCCGGTCGCCCGCCACCCAGGGTGTCAGATCTTTCTGACCGAGATAGCCGCTGCCGATCAGAATGGGGTAACTGCGGTCACCCAGTTCTACCCGTAGCTCCCGGCTGTCACTATGCATGATTTCTACCTTCCTTCTTCAGATTCCTGCGCTGCCGGGGCGTTCGGGGATGCATTTTGTTCAGTAACTGGCGGACCACAAGGCGCGGGCTCTTCTTGTCCGTAAACATCACAATATCCGCAAGCTCCGTATAGATCGGGTTGCGAATCTCGAACAGCCGGCGCAAGACCGCTTCCGGGTCGTCCTGTTGAAGCAGGGGCCGGTTGCGGTCCTTGCGGGTACGTTCTACCTGTTGCTCTATGGATGTCTTCAGGTAGATCACCAGGGCACCGCGGGTCAGCAGCTCATGGTTTTCCGGCTTCATGACCGCACCGCCGCCGGTTGCAATGACCACTCCGGTTTCTCCGGTCAGCTCTTCCAGCATGGCGGTTTCCCGCTGCCGGAAACCTTCCTCACCCTCAACATCAAAGATCCAGGGAATGTTGGCACCGCAGCGCTCTTCGATAATCCGGTCGGAATCGAGAAAACCGTAACCCAGTTCGTTCGCAAGCATGCGGCCAATGGTGCTCTTGCCCGCTCCCATGGGGCCGACCAGCACAATTCGTTTCGGCAAATCCATAACATCTGCTCGTCATCATTCAGGCGAGAGAGAATATCACAGGGCCGGCACCAGCATAAGCGGCCGCCCGGACCACCAACACAAAAAAGCCGCCAACTCCTTGCGGAGCTGGCGGCTTTTGACAGCCTTGCGGCTTACTGGATCATATCGTTCTTGAGGATCTTCGGTGTGATGAAGATCAGCAGCTCACTCCGCTCATCGATATGCTGTGTACGCTTGAACAGCCGACCGAGATAGGGAATGTCGCCCAGGAATGGTGTCTTGGTGATGTTGGTAGCCACCTCGGACTGGAAGATACCGCCGAGCACCACAGTCTCGCCGTTGCCAACCAATACCTGGGTGGTCACCGAGTTGGTGTTGATGGCCGGGATACCGGCAGTCACCTCACCCCGGGAATCCTGGTTCACCACCAGATCCATAATGATCTTGTCATCCGGCGTGATCTGCGGGGTCACTTCCAGTGACAGCACCGCTTCCTTGAATTCCACGTTAGTAGCACCGCTGGAGGTGGCCTCCTGGTATGGAATTTCTTCACCGGACTTGATGCTGGCAGTCTGACGGTCTGCGGTCACAACCCGCGGCTGTGAAACCACTTCCGCCTTACCGTCGGTTTCCAGAGCTGACAGCTCGAGATCCACCAGGAAGTCGCTGCTGCCCCAGCCGATGGCGAAGGAAGAAGCGCCGGTTTCGGTGACACCCAGGTCCACCGCCAGAGCACCCGGGAAGGTAATCTCACCGGAGCCGCCCCGTGCGGCATCCCGCGCCTCACCAACGGCGCCCTGAGAACCACCCACGGAGATCACATCATCACCGCTAACGTCGTATGCGGCACCACCCCAGCGGATACCGAGGTTCTCGGCCACGTTGGTCTGGGCGCGCACGATACGTGCTTCAATGGATACCTGGCGTACCGGTACATCCCAGGTATTCACCAGCCGGCGAATCTCTTCCAGCTTCTCTGCGGTTTCACGAACACTGATGGTGTTGGTACGCGCATCGGAGGATACGAAACCGCGGCTGGAGATCAGCTCTTTGTCCGCCTGGATCAGGGCCACGATATCCGCCGCCTTGGCGTAGTTCACCTGAATGATATCCAGGCGCACCGGGGCCAGTTCCGCGATCTGCTTGTTGGTTTCCAGCTCCAGCTTCTCCCGGGCGGCAATTTCTTCCGCCGGGGCAACCAGCAGCACGTTGCCGATCTGGCGCTTGTCCAGGCCCTTGGTCTTGAGGATCAGGTCCAGCGCCTGGTCCCAGGGCACATTCTGCAGGCGCAGGGTAATGCTGCCGCTCACAGTGTCACTGGCCACCAGGTTCAGGCCGGTGAAGTCCGCGATCAACTGCAACACGGAGCGCACTTCGATGTCCTGGAAGTTAAGAGACAGCTTTTCACCGGTGTACGGGAACTTCTCTTCCCGGCGGGCTTCCGCCTCTTCCTCGGTCAGCTGCTCAACACTGACAGTGAACTTCGAACCGGACTGGTAGGCGATATAGTCAAAGTTACCCTCTGGCACGATTTCCACAACCGCGGAACCGTCCTCGGTGAAGGTATCCACCCGGGTAACCGGAGTGGCGAAGTCGGTCACATCCAGACGGCGGCGCAGGCGATCAGGAACAGAGGCCTCGTCCATGGTCAGACGAATCTTGCCCGCCTGCTCGGTGAGATCCACCGGCGTGTTGGCACGACCCAGGTCAACAATTACCCGGCCCTCGCCATCGCGGCCGCGACGGAAATCCACATCCGCCAGCGCATTACCGGAAGAAGCCTGGCCCGAAGAAGATGAGGTAGCGGCAGGTGCCTGGCTCGGCTGGGCCGTGGCCGCAACCGCGCTACCGGTGCCTTCGGAACCGATGGTCAGCACCACCGAGTTCTGGGTACGCCGGGTCTCATAGGGAACCGACTCAACCAGGTTAAAGATCAGCCGGGTGCGATCCTTGGTTTCCACCACCGTCATGCTCTGGGCATTACCGCCGCCGAGAGGCATGCTGCGGGTATCCAGACCGTTGGTGGTTTCACGCAGATCCGCAACAATCCGGGCGGGCTGCTCGATGGAATAACTGGACGGCTCGGGTGGCTGGCCGTCAAATGACAGGGTCACCTCGGTACGGTCTCCGGGCAGCGACGAGAACGTCACATCCTCCAGCGTGACCGCACCGGCCAGGCTGGACCATACCCCCAAAGCTATCACGCTGGCGTATACATTGAGTTTTCTGAACATCGCTAGCCTCGACCCTAAACTTTTTTGTTCGTGCATGTTTCTTTCAGTCATCATTGTGGCGCTCCTTAGCCCTCATTCTCATCCAGCGAGAGGGAACGCGGGCGCTCTACCCATCCGCCCCGGCCATTGGGAACGATTTCAATCAGTTCGATGCGCGTGTCGTTGATACCGACAATGCGTCCGTAGTTCTGACCCATGTAGTTTCCGGTTCTTACCCGGTGAACGCCACCGCTCGGGTCACGAATCAGAGCATATTGCCCGCCATCGGAGCCGGTCAGTGTACCAACCATCGCAAGATTACTCAGGTTAAATGACTCCAGCACCTCCGGCGGGCGATCCAGATCCGGCTCCACATCACTTACCGGTTGCTGCTCCACCATGGTCAGCTGAACATCGATGGGCGGATCAAACGGCGACCGACGGTCAGCCGCCGAATACGTGAAAGCCTCATAGGCCTGGAATTCCGGCAACGGCTCCACATGCCCACGGGGCTTGGAGCGCGTTTCACTCATAAACTGATCAAGATCGGAAAAACCACCGCTCTGGGAGCAGGCCGTCAGGAAGGGTACCAGACAAAGTCCCAACCAGGCTTTTCCTGCATGCTGTTTTGCCATGCTCATTCTCCAGCCCGGTAGCGGTATGTACGGGCAACCACCTGCATATTCAGCTGGTCCCCTTCTCCGCTTGTTGGTTGAATGGTGAGGTCATGCAGGGTCACGATCCGCGGAAGCCCCGCAACACTGCTGACGAAACTGGCCAGCTCGTGATAGCCGCCCGTTACCCGGATATTGATTGGCAGTTCGGCGTAGAAATCCCGGGCGACCTCCGGCTGCAGCGCGATTTCCTGCAGGGAAAGACCGGAACCCAGCGCGGTATTGGTGATATCTTCCAGCAGACCGGGCACCTCGGTTTCACCGGGAAGCTGACGCACCAGGGCACCGAAGGTTTCTTCCATTTCCTCCATCTGGGCCTTGAAGGTATCCAGATTGGCCACCTGATAGGCCTTTTGCTCGTAGCGTTCGCGCAGTTCCTGTTCCTGCTGTTCCACCCGGTCCAGCTGTGCGTACTGGTCCTTGATAAAGAACCAGTAGCCGCCACCGAAAATCAGACCAAACACAATCAGCGCCACAATGGCCTTGATCGGTGCCGGCCAGATACCGGCATTATTGATATCAAGATCGTTGATATCGAATTCGTTGAGATTTTTCAGAGAGTCCGCGAGGCTCATTCGTCTCCCTCCCCTTCGGGCTCAGGCGTTTTCTGCTTGACCGACAGATTGAACTGGCTATAACCCGCACGGCTGCTATCTGCAGCAGACACATTGGTCAGGTTTGGCTCAGTAAACCAGTCAGACTCCTCAAAGCGCCGCATCAGGGTAGAGATACGACTGTTGGACTCTGCCATACCGACGATATCGATACGGTCGCCATTTTTCTTCAGGTCCCGATAGAAAAGGCCGTCCGGCAGGGTGCGAACCAGTTCGTCAAACACCCGCACGATCACAGGACGCTTGCCCTGCAGATCCTGGATCACCCGCATACGGGAAAGCAGCTCTTCTTTCTGGCGCTTCAGATCGTCGATTTCCTCGATCTGCTTGTCCAGTTCCTTCATGGCCGTTTCAATATAGGCATTACGGGACTGCTGGTAGGAAATGCGGCTGTCCATGTCGGACTTCCACAAGAAAGCGAGACCGGCAGCAATAATCGCGGCACCCACGATCATCACCACAAACTGCTGCTGTTTCTCTGCCCGGAGTTCCTCACGCCAGGGTCTGAGGTTAATCTTCGCCATCAGTCAAAGCTCCTCATTGCCAGGCCACAGGCAATCATCAGGGACGGCGCATCATTGCCCAGGGCAGATGCGTTGACCCTTGTGCCTACGGACATGTCCGCGAACGGGTTGGCCAGCAACGTTGGCGTACCGGTTTTCTCCTCGACCATTTCGGTCAGACCCTGAATGGAGGCCGTACCGCCGGCCAGAACCACATAATCCACTGCGTTGTACTGGCTCGCGCCGAAGAAGAACTGCAGCGCCCGAGCCACCTGCTGCACCACCGCCTCGCGGAAGGGCATCAGCACTTCAGACTCGTAGTCATCCGGCAGACCACCCTGCTTCTTGGCCAGACCGGCTTCTTCAAGGGAAAGCCCGTAACGGCGCTGAATTTCCTCGGTGAGCTGTTTGCCGCCGAAGATCTGCTCCCGGGTATAAACCGTCTTGCCTTCGGCCAGCACGCTCAGGGTGGTCATGGTGGCACCCAGATCCACAATCGCCACCACCAGGTCTTCGCCCTGGGCATCCAGCTGAGGTTCGATCAGGGTGTAGGCCCGTTCCAGCGCGTAGGCCTCCACATCCACCACCTTGGCTTTCAGCCCGGCGATTTCCAGCGCGTCCTCACGAACGTCGACGTTTTCTTTACGGCAGGCGGCAAGCAGCACATCGACCTGATCGGGATTGGTTTCCGACGGGCCCTGCACTTCAAAGTCGATAGACACTTCATCAAGGGGATAGGGGATGTACTGGTCAGCTTCGAGTGCGATCTGGTCTTCCATTTCGAACTCATTCAGCCCGCCATCCATCTGGATGACCTTGGTGATTACCGCAGAACCCGATACCGCGACGGCCACATTTTTGACCCCGGTACGAGACTTGGAAACCACCCGCTTGAGCACCTCGCCCACGGCCTCCACGTCAGTGATATTTTTCTCCACCACTGCGTTGGCCGGCAACGGCTCCACCGCATAGCTTTCGACCTTGTAGCGGTCGCCCTGTTTTGACAACTCCAGCAGCTTCACCGAACTGGAACTTACGTCCAGCCCCAGCACCGTACTGGATTTTTTACCAAGCAATCCGAACACGCGCTCACCCTATACCTGGTTACATGCACCCGGTTTTGTGTTTTTTATTTAAGAGAATTTCTGTCGTTTTCCGTCTACAATGCACTTTCTGCATTTCGGCAAGGACAGATGCTACCGGAAGTAATCGGTCCTTCCTAAAGCAGTTTCTCAAATGATAGACCTATATCTAACAGTTGTCAGAAAAAATGTCCCGATTGTTTCGCACATCCCGACTTCTCGCATGGTTTTTCCTGTTCGGCCTGAGTGTGGCTGTTCTGATCGGCTCCAGCTTCTATCTTTATCTGCGGCCGGGACTGCCCGCCGTAGAGCAACTGATGGATATCAGATTGCAGACACCCCTTCGGGTCTACAGCGCGGATGACAAATTAATAGCAGAATTCGGGGAAAAGAGAAGGGCACCGATCACAATCGAACAGATCCCTACAATTCAGTTACATGCCTTTATGGCCGCGGAGGATGCCCGTTTCTACGAACACTTCGGGGTCGACATCAGAGGCCTGGTGCGGGCTGCCATCGAGCTGATCTCCACCGGACAGATCCAATCCGGGGGCAGTACCATCACAATGCAGGTTGCAAAAAATTACTTTTTGTCACGGGACAGGACCTTTATCCGGAAGTTCAACGAGATACTTCTGGCACTTCAGATCGAGCGTGAACTGGAAAAAGACCGGATCCTGGAGCTGTACCTGAACAAGATCTATCTGGGCAACCGCGCCTACGGTCTGGCCGCTGCCGCACAGGTTTACTACAACAAGCCGGTCAACGAACTGAGCCTCGCCCAGATGGCCATGCTGGCAGGCCTTCCCAAGGCACCGTCTGCCTACAACCCGCTGGCCAACCCGGAGCGGGCGAAGATCCGCCGCGACTGGATCCTCGGCCGCATGCGGGATCTCGAGTACATCAGCGAGGATGCCTGGGAACTGGCCACCTCCGCCCCCATTACCGCCGAGTACAACGCACCTTCCCGGGAAGTGGATGCCGACTATGTGGCAGAGATGGCCCGCAACGAAATGGTCGAGCGCTACGGCGATGATGCCTACAACGATGGCTACAAGGTCACCGTCACCATCGACAGCCGCAAACAGCAGGCGGCGACGGATGCGCTGCGTGCCGGACTGGAGGCCTATGACCGGCGACACGGGTTTCGCGGCCCGATCGGCACGGTGGACCAGGATCAGCTGACACCGGACAACCTGGAAAACCTGATGGCCAACTACCGCTCCGTTGGACCACTGGTTCCGGCGGTGGTCACTGCGGTCAACGACGATGCCGGTCTGACGACACTCTACGCCCGCAACCTGGGCCCGGTGGAGATGTCCTTCGAAGCCATGAAATGGGCTCGCCGCCACAAGACCGAGAACCTCACCGGCCCGCAACCGGAGAAACCCTCTGACGTGCTGAGTCCCGGCAATGTGGTCTACGTAAAATCCGCGGAACCCGCCACTACCGGCGACCAGGACACCGCCACCGAGTCAGTAAACGGCGAGCAGGTTATTTCCGCAGTGCCCCAGGTCCGTCTCGCGCAACTCCCCAACGTGCAGGGGGCCCTGATTTCCCTGAACGCGGGCAACGGAGCCATCGAGTCACTGGCCGGCGGTTACAGCTTCAGCTACAACAAGTACAACCGCGCCACCCAGGCGTTGCGCCAGCCCGGCTCCACTTTCAAGCCCTTCCTTTATCTGTCTGCGCTGGAAAAGGGCCTGACTCCGGCCACCATGTTCAACGATGCTCCTATCGTTTTTGATGATGACGAACTGGAAACCGCCTGGCGTCCGCAGAACTCCTCCGGTCAGTTCTACGGCCCTACCCGGCTGCGCGAAGCGCTTTACAGCTCCCGCAACCTGGTATCCATACGACTGCTCCGCGACCTGGGCATTCCCTATGTACTGGACTACCTGGAACAACTGCGAATCCCGACCGAAAACATGCAGAAAGACCTGTCTCTTTCACTGGGCAGTGGTCAGCTGACCCCCATGCAGCTGGCCCGGGGCTTCGCCGTCATTGCCAATGGTGGCTACGACGTGACCCCCTACCTGATCCAGAGCATCCGGGACAATGACGACAAGATCGTCTATCAGGCTCCGGAGACGGTCTTCTGCGAAGGTGAAGAAGACTGCGCGCGAAAAGCCGAAGAAAATCTTGCCAGCAAGATTACCTTGCCCTCCGAGCAGTCAGAGCAGGAGGAAACACCGGGCAGAGATGTACGCCTTGCAGAGCGCCTGGCCGACAAGCGCTCCGTCTATATACTCCATTCAATGATGCAGGATGTGATCAAGCGGGGCACCGGCCGGCGAGCCCTGGCCCTGGGACGTTCAGACATCGCCGGCAAGACCGGCACCACCAACAACCAGCGGGATGCCTGGTTTGCCGGCTTCAACACCCGCATCGCCACCGCTGCATGGGTGGGCTTTGATAACTCATCCCCCCTCGGTCGCGGCGAATACGGTGCCCGGGCCGCCCTTCCGATCTGGTTGGACTATATGGAAGTGGCGCTGGCCGACACCCCGCCGGCGGTCATGCCCAGACCCAACGGCATCGTCAGCGTTCGTATTGACCCGGAAACCGGCAAACGGGCTCCCGCCGGGCAGGAAGACGCAGTATTTGAGCTGTTCCCGGAAGAACTGGCACCCGCCCCGCTGGAGAACAACCAGGGCAGCGGCGGCTCCGGCAACGGCGGGAGCGTCCCCCAGGGCATCTTCTGATGCCCCGGTGACCTCAACCATAACCACCAGACACAAAAAAACCGGCGGGATCAACCGCCGGTTTTTTTGTGCTCCGGAATTACCCGTTACTTGATGTCGTCCATGGACTTCAGCGGGTAATGAGCCGGGTACGGATTGCGGGCAACGCCGGAATCCACAGCGGCGCGGGCCACTGCAGCCGGAACCACGTCCAGCAGACGCACGTCGAGGGGCTTGGGAATGATGTATTCCTTGCCGAACTCGAAGCTGTCCACACCGTAGGCTTCACAGATTTCCTGGGGAACCGGCTCTTTGGCCAGCTCACGGATAGCGTGAACCGCAGCTACCTTCATTTCCTCGTTGATGGCGGTTGCGCGAACGTCCAGCGCACCACGGAAAATGAACGGGAAGCCAAGCACGTTGTTCACCTGGTTCGGATAGTCGGAACGACCGGTTGCCATGATCAGGTCATCACGGGTGGCCAGAGCCACTTCCGGGCTGATTTCCGGATCCGGGTTGGAGCAGGCGAACACAACCGGGTTCGGAGCCATCTTCTTGAGCTGGTCAGCGGTCAGCAGATCCGGACCGGACAGGCCGAGGAACACGTCTGCGCCATCGATGGCATCGTCCAGGGTACGACGATCAGTGTCGTTGGCGAACATGGCCTTGTACTGGTTCAGGTCATCACGACCGGAGTGGATCACACCCTTGCGGTCCAGCATGAAGATGTTCTCGGAACGAATGCCGCAGCTGATCAACAGCTTCATGCAGGCAATCGCGGCTGCGCCGGCACCCAGGCAGACCACCTTGGCTTCTTCAATCTTCTTGCCCTGCAGCTCCAGCGCGTTGATCATGCCGGCGGCAGTTACAATTGCGGTACCGTGCTGGTCGTCGTGGAAAACCGGCACGTTGCAACGCTCAACCAGAGCACGCTCAATCTCGAAACACTCGGGAGCCTTGATGTCTTCCAGGTTGATGCCGCCGAACGTATCGGCAATGCGCTCAACTGTTTCAATAAATGCTTCCGGGCTTTCGGAATTCACTTCGATATCGAATACATCGATTCCGGCAAAGCGCTTGAACAGTACGCCCTTGCCTTCCATTACCGGCTTGCTCGCCAGGGGACCGAGATTACCCAGACCCAGGATGGCGGTACCGTCGGAGATAACGGCAACCAGGTTACCCTTGGCGGTGTACTTGTACGCGTTCTCGGGGTCCTTCGCGATCTCGCGGACCGGCTCGGCAACCCCGGGGCTGTACGCCAGAGAGAGGTCGCGGGAGGTCTGGGTCGGCTTGGTGATTTCAACACTCAGCTTACCAGGCCGCGGCTTGGCGTGATATTCAAGGGCTGCTTCTTTCAGATCTTGAGACATTGCCACTGTTCCGTTTGTCACATTTATAGATTGAGTCACCGGGCCGACGACCACAGGTTTTACGGCCACCGGACCCGACAGAGCGCGCCATTATGGACCTAAGGCGTGGTCCAGACAAGTGCAGAATGGACATTCTGTGAACAGTCAATACGGCAAATTGCGTACAACGCCTGAGCCGCGCAGAAAGCCCGCTCACAAAAAAAGCGCCCGAGGGCGCTTTTTTGACGTTCTTTTGCAAATCCCGGTTCGGGATGCAGGGCTCAGCCCTTCTTGATACGACCGCCGAAACGCTTCTGGAAACGGTCGATACGGCCCGCCGTATCCATCACCTTCTGCTTGCCGGTGTAGAACGGGTGGCACTGGGAGCACACGTCCAGCTGCAGATCATGGGTATAGGTGGAACGGGTCTTGAAAGTATTACCGCAGGAACAGGTAGCGGTAATTTCTTCGTACTTCGGGTGGATACCTTCTTTCATGGCGAACCTCTTTACGGTCATGCCGCTACCTGGTCACGGGAACCTCGGAAGGCTCCAGGTGCCGGGCACCGCATGTTTGAATCAATCGGAAAGACGGGGCACAATCATGCCCTGCCTGAAACAGACCGCGAATCTTACTGGTTAACATCCAATCAGGCAAGCCCCGGATTACCCCAAAACCTCCTCCGGGGCCGAGTTTGGCCAACATCCATCATCCCGGGAACGTCACCGTGCCAGAAACTGCCCGCATTGCACTGAACCGGCCGTTACGCAGGCTGTTCGATTATCTGGTGACCGAGGGGATGGAACTGCAACCCGGCCAGCGGGTACTGGTGCCCTTCGGGCCGCAGAAGCTGACCGGACTGGTGACGGAACTGAACGTCACACCGCCGGCCGGTGTTCGCCTCAAACCCATTGCCAGCATACTGGAAGACTGGCCCGCCCTGCCGCCGGAAACCTTCCGCCTGCTGCACTGGGCGGCGGACTACTACCAGCATCCGCTGGGGGAGTGCCTGTTCACCGCCCTGCCCCCGGCCCTGCGTCGGGGCCGCCCGGCCGAGGAGAAACAACAGACCTGGTGGCAAGTCACCGGCCAGCCGGCCGATATGATACCCGCCAACGCCCACCGCCAGCAGGCCCTTTACCAATGGCTTCAGGAACAGCCCCGGGGAGCCACCGCCCGGGACATTATCTCCGCCGGATTTTCCCGAGCCCAGATCAACAGCCTGCACGAACGGGGGCTGGTGCAACACAGCCAGTCAGCGCTGCCTCAAACGGCAATCGCCACGGATCAGGATATCAGCCAACGCCGCCCTGCCCTGTCGCCCGCACAGCAGGAAGCGGCCAGCGGCCTGCCGTTACCCGGCGACGGATTTCGCGCCTGCCTTTTATATGGCATCACCGGCAGCGGCAAAACGGAACTCTACCTTCATTATTTAAAGGAGCACCTGCAGGAGAGCCAACAGGCCCTGGTTCTGGTGCCGGAAATCAACCTGACCCCGCAAACCGTGGCCCGCTTTCGCCACTATTTCGGCGATCGCATTGCCGTCTGGCACTCGGCCCTCAATGACAGTGAGCGCCTGCTTACCTGGCTGCGCATAAGGCGCGGGGAACCGGTGATTCTGGTGGGCACCCGCTCCGCGGTGCTGCTGCCCTATACCGACCTGGGCACCCTGATTGTCGACGAGGAACACGATAGCTCCTATAAACAGGGGGAGGGCTTCCGGTATTCCGGTCGGGATGTGGCGGTTTACCGGGCACATCTGAACAACTGCCCGGTGATTCTCGGCTCTGCCACGCCCTCGCTGGAATCCTACAATAATGCTCTTGCCGGCAAGTACGACCTGGTAAAGCTGGAACAACGCGCCGGCAAATCCCTCCCGCCGGAAATCCGCTTGCTGGATATTCGCAGCCGCCCCCTGGAAGGCGGCCTGGCACGCCCTACCCTGCAGACCATCGAACAGACCCTGGAACAGGGCCGGCAGGTACTGGTATTCGTAAACCGCCGCGGCTTCGCCCCGGTCATGATGTGCTTTGACTGTGGCCATATGGTGGACTGCCCCCGCTGCGATACCCGGCTGACCTACCACCGCCGGGATAACGCCATGCGCTGCCACCACTGCGACTACCAGACGGCCGCCACACCCCACTGCCCGAAGTGCGACAGCGAAGCCTTCAAACCCGTCGGCCAGGGCACGGAACGAACCGAAGACACCCTGGCCACCCAGTTCCCGGACACCCCGGTGATCCGGGTGGACCGGGACAGCACACAGCGCAAGGGAGCCATCCAGAATATCCTGGACAAGGTAAACAGCGGCGATCCCTGCATACTGGTCGGCACCCAGATGCTGGCCAAGGGCCACGATTTCCCCAACGTGACGCTGGTGGTCGTGGTCAATGCCGATGGCGGCCTGTTCAGCGTGGATTTCCGCGCCCCGGAACAACTGGTGCAAACCCTGCTGCAGGTCAGCGGCCGGGCCGGCCGGGGCGAGAATGCCGGCCAGGTCCTGGTACAGACCTGCCACAGCGACCATCCTTTATTACGCACCCTGTGCGAAGGCCGTTACCTGCCCATGGCCGATCAGCTATTGGGCGAACGGGAAGCCGGCCAGTTCCCTCCCTACCGGGCCATGGCCATCTTCCGGGCCGAGGCGGATACCATGGAGCAGAGCCTGGCCCTGCTGGACCAGATCCGCCCCATGACCAACGCGGCCGGAATCGAGACCTGGGGGCCACTCCCGGCCCTGATCGCCCGCCGCGCCGACCGCCACCGGGCCCAGTTGATACTGGTCAGCCACAACCGCAAACACCTGAACCACCGGCTCACACAGATCTGCCTGCACCTGGACCAGCAGAAACAGCCCGCCGGGGTAAAATGGATGATCGACGTGGACCCCCAGGAAACCGGTTAACGACGTGCTCAGAAATGAGAACCGCACCCCGTAAATGCGATTCGTTACAAACTTTTTCACAAACTCCACACCCACAGGGTTGCCGACAGAAACTATGTGCTATGATTTCAGCACAATAACCGGACTTCTTTTCAGGATTTCTCAACCCGAAATCCACCAGTCAAAAGATTCCGCACAGAACACAATTCAGGCGTTGTGCCGTCAGATACGGAAACTGGAGATAGAATAATGTCAGGGAAAATCCTTGCGCGTGCGTCAGCCATCTCGCTGGCTTTAATTCTTGCGGCCTGTGGGGGAGATGATGATTCTGCTTCTCTTGGCGGCGTGACGGATGGCGGCTCTGGGGGGGGCGGCACCGGCGGTGGCACCACTGACGACGGCGGACAAACGCAGCAAGAGCCTGTTCTGCAATTGGGGACCGGAAGCGGAGATAGCTTTCAGGATGGAGCGATAAGCCTGACTGCCACTGAGCTTTCCTCTGGCGGAACAACTCGACTAGAGTTCAGTGTCGTAGACAGCAACTCAGGTAATACTCTTTACACTGGTGATGAAACAACTGTCACACTATCCTCACAGTGCGATGCAGCAACGCTGGACAGCCCCCTTACAACTACCTCAGGCAAAATAAGCACATCTTACACTGCCGGCTGTTCCGGCAACGATGTGATTACCGCACAACTAGATAACGGTGCCTCGGCGACAGCAATCCTTAGCGTGGCAAGTCAAGAGGTCGGTGCCCTTGAGTTCGTCAGTGTCACGCCGCCAGCAATCGCTACTCTTGGGAGCGCTGATGCCTCTCGCGCAAGTGTCTCAACTGTTGTATTTAAATTGGTTGATAAAAACGGGAATCCGGTTGTCGACCAGGAGCTGGCATTTGAGCTTTCAAGCAATGTGGGTGGAGCTTCGCTGACAGACAGCTCAGCCACGACATCAAATGATGGTCTAGCACAAACTCGGGTTAATGCCGGGACGGTCGCAAGCGTTGTCAGCGTGACAGCGACTTATGAGCCAGATTCCGGAGAAGTCATTCAAACCACATCTGACCCCATTTCCATTAGTGCGGCAATACCAGATACCGACAGCTTTTCAATTTCTGTAGAAGCTAACTTTTTACCAAATGCTCGCTTCTATGATGGCGAAGCAGTGGGAGTTACGATTCGTGCAGCAGACAGAAACAACAACAAAATTAATGACACAATTGTGAATTTCGTCACCTCTGGCGGCGCAATCGCGAATGAGTGTGAACTCTCTGAAGGAGTTTGCTCATTGGACTGGGTTAGCCAAGATCCAAGGCCCGCTGATACGGGGGTGATTGCCATTCTCGCTCGTTCAGTAGGAGAGGAAAGCTTTCGTGATCTAGACAGCGACGGGATCTACACTGCTGGAGAAGATCTATTTATTGCTGATGAACATGATTCTTCAGAAGCTTTCCTGGATCGCAATGACAACGGCATCCGCGATGATGACGAAGAATACTTCGATTATAATCAAGACAAATCATTCAACAATGCTGACGGCATATACGATGGCACTGCATGCTCAAACGAATCGGAAGATGCAGGGCAATGCACAAAGAATGTGAGAGAGGTTTTTGAATTAGCACACATTTATATGGCCAGTGATAGGATCTCTATAACTCCAGTAGGGACAGAGCCATTTTCACCAGGCTCTATTTGCTTCTCCATTTCTGGAGATTTTTCATATGAAGATCCAACTACTGGTGCCACAACAATAGTTCAAGGCCCCCCTCCTGGCAATACAACTGTTAGCTTTGAGACGACCAATGGGAGCATTGTCGGGGACAGCAGCTTCGATACAACAACATCATACAGAACCACTCCAGTTAGCCAATGTGTAGTGGTCGAGGGTGATGACACCGCCAGCTCCGGAACACTATCTGTGAGCGTCACACCACCTGAGCCATATTCGGGGCCAGATTTTGTAGAGACCTTTATAATCACCGACTAACCCCGCAAAGCCCCAAAAAGCCCGGCCCCAGCGCCGGGCTTTTTGCTTGCAACAAAACTTTCCGCGGTAATACGCCCCTTCTGATTTCAACGGGCACCCTGCCCCGACACCCATTTCCTGTTAACCGAGTCGTCCGACAGCTTAAAGATCCAGGCCCTATACTCACTACAGGCCCAGAACTTCCTCAAGCCGCATCAGCGCTTTTACACGCTTCTCGGGCTGCATCCGCTTCAAATTGTGCATCTTCCATCTGACAGCCGGGCACTAACAATCTTAACAAGCCATCTCCCTACATTTCTCTGGGAATAGTGATTTTCCAGGTCGGCTCCAACCGACCACCAGCGACAATCTGCCTCTTTCCAACGCCCAAATCATATTCATCCGGCGTAAGATATTTATGCCAGGGGTGATTACTTCTCTCCGCCAGCCAGAGAAACAGTCGCTTCGCTTTTACGCTCTGGCACACCTTCAAGAGAGCATTCAGTTTGCGTGGCGAAAGATTGTGCAACCCCTGCATAAGCTGGTCTGCGTGTTCACAACTGACAAAGAGGGGAACGGTGGACAACAACTCGAGAACAGCTTTCTCAGGGCAAGAGTACAGAACAGGGGGCAGCGCCTCTCGCCAGGCTTCCTGACGAAGATAGCTACGATCTTCCATTATCGTATGAGGCCAAACACGCCGGGTACCGTGCCATTCAAACATCGCAGGAGCATCTATCCTGCCCACCCAGTTCGGAAGCCTGACCTCGGAATAAAGCCTGATGGTGATTCCGTCACCTTTTGGCAGGTAATGGCCCAGCCCTTCAAGCTCCAACGCGCTCAGCCCCCCGACATGAACAGGCGCTTTCGACATTCGTTGCAATGAAGCAACAACCCCCTGCCAGGAGAGTCGCGCTTCGCCGCGAACATAGATTCCCGGAGCCAGTTGGATCAAAGTCTGATTACGAACGGCATTGTCCAGAAAATGCACACCGAGGCCTTGGGTTTTCAGCCATGCTTTCGTTGCCACCATATCTAGCGGCAACACTTCCCGGAGGTGTTGCCTGGCTTCAGCATTCAACATGTTGCACCCAGATCAGTTTAAATAGTTCTCTTTATACGTCAATTATTGCCGTGGTTTATATTATTTTCAAACCAGCATTGGTAGCGGCCGCTCTTCGTATGACGCAGAGCAAAGAAATCCCGCACGCTAACCCTTAGCTCCGCCTTTTGCTTAGACCCCAACTTTCCGCGATAATACGCCCCTTCTGATTTCAACGGGCACCCTGCCCCGACACCCATTTCCTGTTAACCGAGTCGTCTGACAGCATGAAAGAGACCGTATCCGAGCTTCTCCAGTCTGCGCTGGCTGCACTGCAGTCTGAAGGCACCCTGCCCGCGGACCAGACTTTTACCCCGCAGGTGGGCAACACCAAGGACAAGTCCCACGGGGACTATGCCTGCAATATTGCCCTGGTAGCCTCCAAGGCCGCGGGCTGCCCGCCGCGACAGTTGGCGGAGGCGCTGGTCGAGCGGCTGCCGGCCAGTGGCGCGGTGGAGAAAGTGGAGATTGCCGGGCCGGGGTTCATCAACTTTTTCATGAGCACCGCCAGTGCCTTTGGCATTGTGGACACGATTCTGGAGCAGAAGGAGCAGTTCGGTTGCAACACCAGCGGCCAGGGCCAGAAGGTGCAGGTGGAGTTTGTATCCGCCAACCCCACCGGCCCCCTGCACGTGGGCCATGGCCGGGGTGCGGCGATTGGTGACAGCCTGTGCCGGCTACTGGAAGCCAACGGTTACGATGTAACCCGTGAGTTCTATTACAACGATGCGGGTGCCCAGATCAACAACCTCGCCCTGTCGGTGCAGTCCCGGGTCAAGGGGCTGACTCCGGAAGACGAAAGCTGGCCGGAAGACGGTTACCGTGGCGATTATATTGTCGATGTCGCGAACGCCTACCTGGCCGGTGAAACCGTGGTGGCGGATGATCGCGAAGTGACTGCCAAGGCCGATCCGGAGGATCGGGACGCGATCCGCGAGTTCGCCGTGGCCTACCTGCGCCGGGAGCAGGATCTTGACCTGAAGGCCTTCGGCGTTCAGTTCGATGTGTATTTCCTGGAGTCCTCCCTGTACGAAGACGGCAAGGTGGAAGCCACCGTTGAGCGCCTGAAAGCCAATGGCTACACCTACGAGCAGGACGGTGCCATGTGGCTGAAAACCACCGAGTTCGGAGATGACAAAGACCGGGGGATGCGCAAGAAAGACGGCGGCTATACCTACTTCCTGCCGGATGTAGCCTATCACCTGAACAAGTGGCAGCGCGGTTTCACCACCGTGATCAACGAACAGGGTGCGGACCACCACTCTACGGTGACCCGCGTGCGCGCCGGCCTGCAGGCCCTGAAGGCCGACATTCCCCAGGGCTGGCCGGATTATGTGCTGCACCAGATGGTGATGGTGACCCGCTCCGGCCAGGAGGTGAAAATCTCCAAACGTGCCGGCAGCTATGTCACGGTGCGGGATCTGATTGACGAGGTGGGCCGCGATGCCACCCGCTTCTTCCTGGCCGCCCGCCGGGTGGATTCCCAGCTCACGTTTGATATTGATCTGGCCCGCTCCCAGACCAACGAAAACCCGGTGTACTACATCCAGTATGCCCATGCCCGTATCTGCAGCGTGTTGCGCAAGCTGAAGGACGAAGGCGTGGAGCGCGGTCGCCATGAGGCGGCGGGTGACCTTTCCCTGCTGACCCTGGATGAGGAAAAAGATCTGGCCAATCAGCTGGCCAAATATCCGGAGCTGGTGGCCAATGCGGCAATCCAGCGGGAACCGCACCATATTGCCCATTATCTGCGGGAGCTGGCCGGCCAGTTCCACACCTATTACAACGCCCACAAGGTGCTGGTGGAAGACACCGCCATCCGTGATGCGCGGGTAACTCTGTATCTGGGCATCCGCCAGGTGCTGGAGAATGGCCTGCAGTTGCTGGGTGTCAGTGCGCCGGAAGAGATGTAACCAACCAGCAGGATATCGGACATGGCCCGAGATTATGCCCCCAAAGGGCGCAAGCGCTCCGCAAAACCGGCTCCCCGGAAAACTTCCCGGCAGAGCAAGCGCCCTGCGTCCGGCCCTGCCCCGGCTCCGGCCCGCCGGCAACAGGGCAGCCTGTCTGTGCGCTGGGTTCTGGCGCTGGCGGCGGTCGGTGGTTTTATCGGCTTTATTTTCTATCTGAATTCGCTGCCTCCGGTTGATCAGACCGGCGGCGGTGATGACCGGGTTGTGGAGAAGTCGCCTCAGCAGGAGGAAACCGCGAAGCAGCCAGAAGAAAAGCCAAAGAAGCAGAACTTCAAGTTCTACGAGATGTTGCCGGAATCCGAGGTGGTGACTCCGGAGGTGGAGGAGTACACGCCGGATTCTTCCCAGAAACAGGATTTCAGTTATCTGGTGCAGACCGGGTCATTCCGCAAGCAGGGTGATGCGGAGCGCCAGCGGGCGCAGATTGCGTTCCAGGGGCTTCGGGCGAAGATTGAGCGGATTGATCTGGATGATGGGGGTACCTGGTATCGCGTGAATGTTGGACCTTATGAGTCCCGTAGTCAGATGAATTCGGCGCTGGATAAGCTTGTTAACATCAACATTCAGCCATTGGTTCGGAAGATTCCCAAGGAAGGCTGACCCACCTTGAAAACCCACAATCAGCCTCCATAACTGCGGGATAACGTTTTTTATCAGGCAACTGGAGCCAACATGACTACGATTCTTTCCGTCCGGCGCGATGATGAGGTCGCCATGGGAGGCGACGGCCAGGTTTCTCTGGGGAATACCATGATGAAGGGTAATGCCCGGAAGGTGCGTCGGTTGTATAACGGTCAGGTGCTGGCCGGTTTTGCCGGTGGTACGGCGGATGCGTTTACGCTGTTTGAGCGGTTTGAGGCGCAGCTTGAGAAGCATCAGGGGAATCTGACCCGTGCGGCGGTGGAGTTGGCGAAGGACTGGCGGACAGACCGGGCACTGCGGCGGCTTGAGGCGTTGTTGGCTGTGGCGGATAAAACGGCATCGCTGATTATTACCGGTAACGGTGATGTGATTGAGCCGGAGGGCGGGCTGATTGCGATTGGGTCCGGCGGGCCGTTTGCCCAGGCTTCGGCGCGGGCGCTGCTGGAGAATACCGACCTGAAGGCCAGTGAGATTACCGAGAAGGGGTTGGAGATCGCAGCGGATATCTGCATCTATACCAATCACAACCGCACCCTGGAAGTGCTGTCCATTAACGACTGAGATCCGGAGCAAGCATGTCTGCAATGACCCCCCGTGAGATTGTCCACGAGCTCAATAAACACATCGTGGGCCAGGAAGAGGCCAAACGTGCTGTTGCCATCGCCCTGCGTAATCGCTGGCGCCGGATGCAGCTGGACAGCACGCTGCGTGACGAGATCACCCCCAAGAATATTCTGATGATTGGTCCCACTGGTGTGGGCAAGACGGAAATCGCCCGTCGGCTGGCGAAGCTGGCGGATGCGCCGTTCCTGAAGGTTGAGGCCACCAAGTTCACCGAGGTGGGCTATGTGGGCCGGGATGTGGAGTCCATTATCCGGGATCTGGCGGACAGCGCGGTCAAGTTGCTGCGTGAGAAGGAGATGAAACGCCACGAGCACCGGGCCCTGGATGCAGCAGAGGACCGTATTCTGGATGCGCTGCTGCGACCGCCCCGGGATCTGGAGGAGGAAAGCCGCCAGACCAGCAACGATTCCACTACCCGCCAGCTGTTCCGCAAGAAGCTGCGGGAAGGCGAGCTGGATGACAAGGAAATCGAGATCGATGTGCGCGCCAGCGGCGGCGGTGTGGAGATTATGGCGCCTCCCGGCATGGAGGAGATGACCAGTCAGCTGCAGAATATGTTCTCCAGCATGTCTTCGGACAAGCGCAAGACCCGCAAGATGAAGGTTGCGGATGCCTTGCGTCAGATCAAGGACGAGGAAGCGGCCAAGCTGGTTAACGAGGAAGAGATCAAGGCCAAGGCGGTGGACACGGTTGAGCAGAACGGCATCGTGTTCATTGATGAGATCGACAAGGTCGCCAAGCGCCAGGAGAACAGTTCCTCCGACGTGTCCCGTGAAGGGGTACAGCGCGATCTGTTGCCGCTGATCGAGGGCAGTACGGTGAGCACCAAGTATGGTTCAGTGCGTACCGATCACATCCTGTTCATCGCCTCCGGTGCTTTCCACCTGTCCAAGCCGTCGGATCTGATTCCGGAGCTGCAGGGCCGGCTGCCGATCCGGGTTGAGCTGCAGGCGCTTAGTCCGGAGGACTTCAAGCGTATCCTGACCGAGCCGGATGCCTCGCTGGTGCAGCAGTATGAAGCGCTGATGAAAACCGAAGGGGTGACCCTGACGTTCTCGGAGGCCGCGATTACCCGCATTGCCGAAGTGGCCTGGAAGGTCAACGAAACCACCGAGAACATCGGGGCCCGCCGCCTGCACACGGTGCTGGAGCGGCTGCTGGAAAGCCTGTCCTACGAGGCGGGCGACCAGGTCACGGACGGCTTCGAGGTGACTCCGGAGTTTGTTGACGAGAAACTGGGAGAACTGGCGGAAGATGAGGATCTGAGCCGGTATATCTTGTAACCGGTCAGCAATCCGTTAGCAAAAAGAAAAACGGGGCCTTTGCGGAGGCCCCGTTTTTTTATGGGTACAAAGCAGTGAGCGAGCTTTACTGGGCCTTGCCAAACAGGTGGGTCACGTTGCCCAGCCCGCTTGCCAGCCGGCCCTTGTCGCTCTGTTTCTTGCGGCCCTTGGCCACGTAAAGCGGCAGCATTTCCCCGTAAAGGCTGGTACTGATGGTGCGCTGCTCGTCTTCCAGACGGTCCCGGCGCAGTCGGATGCCGTATTTCGCCAGTTTCGGTTCCAGTTCATCCGCACGCTTCAGCAGATCGCGGCGGGACATCTGGTAGGCGTGTTCGCACACCATGCGCCGGGACTGGAAGCTGAATACGTTGGAGAAGAACAGCTTGGCATCGTCCCGGGTGGGTTCGAACAGCAGAATTTCCTTGTCCGGATAATCCCGGGCATACTGGGCAATACCGGATTGCATGCGGGAATACACCATGGTGCGGTACATCTGGCTGAGCAGATTGGGCATGCCTGAGCGGGTCAGCGCACCGGGTTTCATGGTGCCGGCACGAACCGCCGCGCTGGCATCAATGGGTACCTGGGGATTCACAGCAAAGACCAGATCCGCCCCGTCTTCAAAGGCCACGGAGGCATGCAGCCCCTTGCGTAAGGTACCGTCCACATAATAGCGACCGTCAATTTCTACCGGCACGTAGATGCCCGGGGATGCCATGCTGGCCTGGATGGCCTTGGAAACCGGCACATGATCAAAGCCGGGAGCACCAAAACAGATCGCATCGGTGCTTTCCACATCGGCCGCCACCACGTACAGGCTGCGACGCAACTGGCGGAAGTCGTTACTGCGGCCCAGCATGTTGAAAGCCCGCTCCAGATAATCCTGCAGGGCCTCGTTATCAAACAGACCAGCAGGGGCAGCCTGGGCCAGGGTCGTCAGGGCTTCCAGCAGGCTCTGGTCGTAGGGATTATTGACGAAGCTGCTGAGGGCCCGGCCTACCAGCCCCGGCACCGCCAGCAGGCGACTGCCCAGCTCACGGAAAGCCGGCCGGTAGAAAACTTCCGGATGGAAGGGGTGCACTTCTGACTCGTTGCGCACGAAGATGCGGCACAACTGGGCCGTGGTGACCTGATTGGCCAGGTTGGCCGCCACAAACGAACCGGCGTTAACACCCACGTATACGTCGATGTCGTTGAAATCCAGCCCGTCCAGAGCCTCATCCAGCGCCCGCAGCGCTCCAATCTCGTATATACCACCCAGCGGACCACCGCCACCGAGCGCCACCCCTATGCGAGGTGTCTGCCTGATATCCGTGGTCTCTGCGGTCATTGGCTATCCCCTTGCGGAAAAATACTGAATCCTTATTTCCAACTTAGCAGGTGTGATTAGAATAGACACCCTACATTCCGGTGATCAGCAGCTCATTTCGTGAGGAAAGGCCTGTTCAGCGCGCAGCCGAAGCCTCTTTGTCTGCCCGGGCGGAGGGTGAAGTGCGACCGGGCCGCAGATAACGGCCAAATCCGGCGTTGCGAAGGGCCAGGTCGACGCAACTCTTGATAACGTGGGGCGAGTCCAGCAGCAGTACATCTTCCAGCAACTGGCTGGCCCACTCCCGGCTCATGTTACGGATCACCGATTTCACCTTGGGCAGACTGGCGGCGTTCATGGACAGGGAGTCGTAGCCCATGGCCATCAACAACAGCGCCCCGCCCGGATCCCCGGCCAGCTCACCGCAGATACCCACCGGTTTACCCACGGAGTGGGCATCCTGGGCAATTCGCACCAGCGCCTGCAACACAGCAGGATGATAGGAGTGGTAGAGCTGGGCAACCCGGGGGTTGTTGCGGTCTACCGCCAGCAGGTACTGGGTGAGATCATTGGAGCCCACCGAGAGGAAGTCCACCCGCTCGGCCAGCTCGCGCACCTGATAGACAGCGGCAGGAATTTCCACCATCACGCCCACTTTGGGCATGTGGATGTCGTAGCCCTCTTCCCGCACCTCGTGGTAGACCCGGTAGATCAGGTGCAAGGACTCCTCCACTTCGGAGATGTTGCTGATCATCGGCAGCATGATCTGCAGGTTATTCAACCCCTCGCTGGCCTTGAGCATGGCCCGCACCTGCACCAGGAATATCTCCGGGTGATCCAGGGTGACCCGGATACCGCGCCAGCCCAGGAAGGGGTTTTCTTCCTGGATCGGGAAGTAGGTCAGCGCCTTGTCCCCGCCGATGTCCAGAGTGCGCATGGTGACCGGGTTGGGGGCAAACGCCTCCAGCTGTTCCCGGTAGTATTCCCGCTGTTCCTGCTCCGAGGGGAAGCGATCCTTGATCATGAAGGGCACTTCGGTACGGTACAGGCCGATACCCTCCGCCCCGTGGGACAGGGAGCGCACCACATCGGTCATCAGACCGGTGTTAACCAGCAGGGAGACACGGTGACCGTCGGTGGTTTCACAGGGCAGGTCGCGCAGGGCTTCCAGCCCGCGGACCAGTTCGTCTTCCTCGTCACAGATTTCCTGGTAGAAGGCACGCAGATCTGCCGAGGGAGATGCGAAAATCTGCCCTTCGAAACCGTCCACGATCAGCTCTTTGCCATCCAGCTGGTTGACCGGAATATCCACCAGCCCCATCACTGTTGGCACCCCCATGGCCCGGGCGAGGATGGCCACGTGGGAGTTGCTGGAACCGCGAACGGACACCAGCCCGGCCAGCTGCCCCTTGGGCACCTCACCCAGCATGGCAGGCGTGAGCTCTTCACTGACCAGAATGGTGCTTTCCGGGTAGACGGTGTCTTTCTGTTTGTCTTCCTGGAGATGGGAAAGGATCCGGCGGCCCAGATCCCGGATGTCCACTGCCCGCTCCCGCAGGTAAGGATCATCCATCAGTTCAAAATGGCGGGTGTACTGCTGCACGACTTGCTTGAGGGCGCTCTGGGCCCATACCCCCTCGCGGATACGATTGCCCACCTCCCCGGGCATGGCATTGTCGTCGAGCATTTTCAGGTAGACATCAAACAGGGCCTGCTCTTCCGGCCGCAGCTGGGTGGACAGCCGTTCCGCCACGCGCTTGATGTCTTCCCGAACCGCCGCTACTGCAGTACTGAACTGGCCCAGTTCGCCTTCAACATCCTCCGAGGGTTTATCCGGCACCGCGTCCAGATCAGCAGAGGGAAACACCACCACGCCCTCACCCATGGCAACACCCGGGGAACCGGGCACACCACTGAAGCTGACATCGCGGGTTTCCTCTCCGGTCAGGGACAGACCGCTGATAGCGCCCGTCGCCTCGCTGTGGGCGATCACGCCCGCAAGCTGGGCCGACACCGTCACCAGAAAGGCTTCTTCGCCCTCGTCAAAACAGCGGGAACTTTCCCGTTGCTGAACCACCAGTACACCCAGCACCCGGCGGTGGTGAATAATGGGCACACCCAGGAACGAACGGAAACGCTCTTCCCCGGTTTCGGGGAAATAGCGATAGCGGGGATGAGACGGGGCATCTTCCAGATTGATGGGTTCCTCACGGGAACCCACCAGGCCGATCAGGCCCTCGGAATAAGCCAGGCTGACCTGGCCAACGGACTTCTTATAGAGGCCTTCGGTGGCCATCAGGATGTAGCGGTTGGAGGCCGGATCCAGCAGGTAGACGGAGCAGACCTCGGTGTTCATGGCCTCCTGCACCCTCGATACAATGATATCCAGCGCCTCCTGCAGATCGCGGGCGCTGTTTACCTCTTGTACAAGACTTCGCAGTATGCCGAGCATGGCGGTTCTAGTCCGTCATTGTTGTCCTGATTAGCCTGACCGCTGACTGCTGCCGGACCGTTGCCACTGCTCCATGTTATGGAACAGTCGCGGTGCCAGCTCTTTCAGGGCCTTGCGATACACTTCCCGCTTGAAGGAGATCACCTGCCCCAACGGGTACCAGTAGCTTACCCATTGCCAGCCGTCGAACTCCGGAGAATCGGTAATGTCCATGCGCACATGGGCATCCGGGGATAACATCCGCAGCAGGAACCATTTCTGTTTCTGCCCCACGCAAACCGGATGCGAATTATGCCGCACCATCCTGCGGGGGAGGCGATACCGGAGCCAGCCCCGGGTGCAGCTGATGATTTCCACATCACTGCTGGCGAGACCGACTTCCTCTCCAAGCTCCCGGTACAGTGCCTCTTCCGGTGATTCGTTCTTGTTGATACCACCTTGCGGGAACTGCCAGGAATCCTGCCCTATGCGCCGGGCCCAGAGGACTTCGCCCCTGTGGTTGGCCAGAATGATTCCGACGTTGGGTCTGAAACCGTCTTTATCGATCACGGCACAGTCCTCTTATGTCGGTGGACCGGGTTAAAAAATAACCGGTCAGATTTGTCCAAGTTGCTCTCATTCTTACAGAATTCCCAGAGGACGGCAAACATCTCCTGAAAGGCCCCGTCATGGTAGACTGGGAGCCTTTCAACCCACCCGAGCACCGGAGGACATGGCCTTGACCCTGGCGATTTTTGATCTGGACAACACCCTGCTTGCGGGCGACAGCGACCATGCCTGGGGCGAGTTCCTGGTTGAGGAAGGACTGGTCGACAGCGAGGAATTCCGCAAGGCCAACGACCGCTTTTATCAGGAATACCTGAATGGCGAACTGGATATCCGGGACTACCTGGCGTTTGCCCTGAAACCGCTGGCGGAAAACCCGCTGGAAAAGCTGCTGAGCTGGCGTGAACAGTTCCTGGAACAGAAAATCGAGCCCATGATGCAGCCCCGGGCGCTGGATCTGCTGGACGAGCACCGGGCACAAGGCCACACGCTGATGATCATCACCGCCACCAACCGCTTCATCACCGAACCGATCGCCGGGCTGATGGGCATTGAGCACCTGATCGCCACCGACCCCGAATTTGATGGTGACCGCTACACCGGCCGCATCAGCGGCACCCCGAGCTTCCAGGACGGCAAGGTGATCCGGCTGGAAAGCTGGCTGCAACAGAAGGGTGAAACTCTGGACGGGGCCTGGTTCTACAGCGACTCCCACAATGACGAGCCGTTGTTGCGCAAGGTGGCCAACCCGGTGGCAGTCGACCCGGACCCCAAGCTGGAAGCCCTGGCCCGGGAACTCGACTGGCCGGTTTTGTCGTTCCGGAACTGACCGCCAACCGCGGTCAGAGGAAACCGGTCAGCGACCGGACAAAGCAGGCCTTGATGTAATCGGTTTCCGGAATGCCCGGAATCACGGGATGATCCGGAGCCTGATGCCCCTGCTCCAGCAGTTGCACAAACCGGTCAATCTTGCGGCCGCTGGCCCGGATGATATCCACCAGCCGGTCCTGGGGCAGGTGCATGGAGCAGGAAGCGGATACCAGAACCCCTTCCCGGTCCAGCAGGCGCAGGCCCAGCTGGTTCAGACGAGCATACGCCTGTTCGCCGGCCTTCTGGTCCCGGCGGCGGGGAATCAGCGCCGGCGGGTCCAGCACCACCACATCGAACTTTTCTTTTTCGTCGCACAACGCCTTGAGGGCCTCGAACGCATCCCCTTCCAGGGTTTCCACGTTATCCAGACCGTTCAGCCGGGCGTTGTGGTGCACCGAATCAATCGCGGAAGCAGACGCATCCACGCAGGTGACATGGCTGGCTCCGGCACTGGCGGCCTGCAGCCCCCAGCCACCGGCGTAACTGAACACATCCAGCACCCGCTTGCCGGGAGCATAGTCCATCAGCCGGCGACGATTACTGCGGTGATCGTAGAACCAGCCGGTTTTCTGGCCGCCAGCCAGAGGCACTTCGAAGCGCACGCCGTTCTCTTCCACCTGCAGCAGCTCCACCGCGTCGCCCTGGACCTGCTCGACGTAACGCTCAAGCCCTTCCACCTGACGCATCTTGCCGTCGTTCTTGAGGATAATGTTCGCCGGGTGAACCAACCTCTGCACGGCTCGTACGATGGCCTCACGCATCTGCTCCATGCCGGCGGTGGAAATCTGCACCACCACGGTATCCGCAAACCGGTCGATCACCAGGCCGGACAGGCCATCGCTGTCACCGAACACCCAGCGATAGAAGGGTTTGCTGAACAGACGTTCCCGTAGCGCCAACGCCGTTTCCATGCGCTCGGTCAGCCGCTGCGGGGTCATGCCCCGGGAGGCATCGCGGCTGATCAGGCGACCGCAGATCAGGGCATGGGGGTTCACAAACACAGTGCCCAGCGCCTTGTCGTTGGCGGCTCGCAGTTCCGCCTGGGTGCCAGGTTCAAAATCGTTCAGGGGGGATCTGCGGGTGTCCACTTCATTGCTGTAAACCCACAGGTGCCCTGCGCGCAAGCGCCGTTCCGCGCCCTTGCGCAGGTAAAGAACCGGAAATGTCATCAGACTCAGGCTTCCGATTCAGCGTGTTCGGCGTAGGCCGCCGCATCCATCAGGCCATCCAGCTCGCCCGCGTCCGCCATTTTGACCCGGAACAGCCAGCCATCGCCGTAAGGATCTTCGTTCACCTTCTCAGGCTCCTCATCCAGGCTGGTGTTAACCTCAATCACCTCACCGGTGACCGGGCTGAATACATCCGATGCGGATTTGACCGACTCGGCCACGGCCGCTTCCTCGCCACCGTTGACCGTCGCGCCGACTTCCGGCAGCTCGATGAAAACCACGTCCCCCAGCTGCTCCTGGGCGAAATCGGTGATACCGACGGTGGCGGTACCATCGTCCGCCACACGGACCCACTGGTGAGTTTCGATGTATTTCAGGTCTGCAGGTGCTTCGCTCATAGTACTGTTACTTCCCGGCAAATTTTCCGCGCAGTTTACCCCAACTTAAATCGTTCAACTAGCCAGCGTCACGAACGCCTTGAGATAGTCCACATTACGATCGGATTCCCTCAGGCCCAACCAGATCTGTTTATGCACGCCGCCCTCCCCCAACCGGACGGTGTCAACCGGAATCCGCCCGCGGTATTCGTCCACCAGCCAGCCCGGCAGGGCGCTGACTCCCCTGCCGGCAGCCACCATCTGCAGCATGATCTCGGTGGTTTCGATGGTTTTGTGGCGCGCTGGCCGGCAGCCTGCCGGCAGCAGGAACTGGCTGAATATATCCAGCCGTTCGGTTTCCACCGGGTAGGTAATCAGGGTTTCCGGCTCAAGGTCCCGGGGATGAACACTCTCTTTTGCGGCCAAAGGGTGGCCTCGCGGCACCACCAGCCTCAGCTCGTAATCAAACACCGGCTCGAAGATCAGCCCTTTGCGATACAGAGGGTCCGGTGTCACCAGCAGGTCGATGTCGTGGCCGAACAATGCGGCCATACCGCCGAACTGGAACTGCTGCTTTACGTCCACATCTACATCCGGCCACTGCTGCAGGAAAGGCCCGACCACTTTCAACAGCCACTGGTAACAGGGGTGACACTCCATTCCGATTCGCAACATGCCTTTCTGCCCCCGGGCCATACGCCGGACCATTTCCTCAGCATGCTCGAACTGGGGCAACAAGCGGCTGGCGAGGGACAGCAACAACTGCCCGGCCTGGGTCAGACGCAGCTTACGCCCCTCGCGGACCCACACGGCAGTGCCCATCTGCTGCTCCAGCTTGCGCACGGAATGGCTGAGAGCCGACTGGGTCAGGCACAGTTTCCCGGCGGCTGCGGTCAGCGACCCCTGTTGCTCAACCGCTCGGATCAGATCCAGGTGATGACGCTCAATCATGGGATTATCCTGAATTATTTTCATGTAAAAATGAAATAATACCATTTTTATTCATCATATGGCCGCCCTAGTCTTGTCCCGACGTTAAAAGACAACAAAGGGAACACGACCATGATTACCACCCACAACCTCGGTTACCCCCGTATCGGCGACAAGCGGGAACTGAAGTTCGCCCTGGAGGACTACTGGTCCGGCAAATGCACCACAGAAGATCTGCTTGATCGGGCCCGGGCGCTGCGCCAGCGGCACTGGCAGGATCAGCAACAACTGGCACTGGCTCCGGTGGGGGATTTTTCGCTCTATGACCAGGTGCTGGATATGAGTGAAACTCTTGGCAACCTGCCAGACCGGGCGGGCGGCAATGACGAGGCCCGACTCGACCGCTATTTCCGCATTGCCCGTGGCCGCGCTGGCCACAACGATTGTTGCGGAGGCATCCATGCCGGGGAGATGACCAAGTGGTTTGATACCAATTACCACTACATCGTGCCGGAGTTTGACGACACCACCCGCTTTGAGCTCAATCCGGAACGGCTGCGGGAGCAGGTCCGGGAAGCCCGTGCCGCAAACGTGGGGGCCAAGCCGGTCATCATCGGCCCGGTAACCTACCTTTGGCTGGGCAAGTGCTCTGACGACAGCGACCGGCTGGATCTGCTGGAACAACTGCTGCCGGTTTACGGCGAGCTACTCAACCGGCTCGCAGAGGAAGGCGTAGAATGGGTACAGATTGATGAGCCGGCGTTGGTCACGGACCTGGACGGCAACTGGAAACACGCCTTCCAGCTTGCCTACCACCAGCTCAAGAGCGCACCGGTAAAGCTGTTACTGGCCACCTATTTCGGACAACTACGGGACAATCTGCAGCTGGCCTGCGAACTGCCCGTTGCCGGCCTGCACCTGGATGCCGTGCGCGCCCGGGGCGAAGTCGACCGGCTGGTGGACTGGCTGCCGGGGCACAAGATACTGTCGCTGGGCATCATTGATGGTCGTAACATCTGGAAAACCGACCTGAACGCAGCCCTGGACTGGCTGGAACCCATCCATGAGCAACTGGGCAGCCGCCTTTGGCTGGCACCTTCCTGCTCGCTGCTCCACGTACCGGTGGACCTGGAACGGGAGACCGAACTGGACCCGGAAATACGCAGCTGGCTGGCCTTCGCCCGGCAAAAACTCGATGAGCTGGACATACTGGCCCGGGCGCTGAGCAACGGCCGCGATGAGGTAGCGACCCACCTGCAGGATAACCAGAGGGCCATCGAGAGTCGCCGCAACTCCGGGCGGGTCACCAATCCGGAGGTGCGCACGGCGGCAGCCGCCATCACGCCGTCCATGGAAAAGCGGCAAAGCGAATATTCCGAGCGGGCCAGGGTGCAGCAACACACATTGCAATTGCCCCACTTCCCCACCACCACTATCGGTTCCTTCCCGCAAACCGGTGAGATTCGTCAGACACGACTCGCCTATCGCCGGGGTGAGCTGGATGAGGCCGGTTACCGGCAACGTATCCGCACGGAAATCCGGCAGTGCATAGAAGAACAGGAGGCCCTGGGTCTGGACGTGCTGGTCCATGGCGAGGCTGAGCGCAACGACATGGTGGAGTATTTTGGCGAGCAGCTCGAAGGCTATGTATTCACCCGCTTCGGCTGGGTCCAGTCCTACGGCTCCCGGTGTGTCAAACCGCCGATCCTGTACGGTGACATCCGCCGCCCCAGACCCATGACCATCGACTGGATCAACTACGCACAGTCACTCACCGACAAGCCGGTAAAAGGCATGCTGACCGGCCCCGTGACCATTCTCAACTGGTCCTTCGTACGCGACGACCAGCCAGAACAGGACACCTGCCGGCAACTGGCGCTGGCTATCCGGCAGGAAGTACAGGATCTGGAGAAAGCCGGGGTGAAGATCATCCAGATCGACGAAGCGGCCCTGCGGGAAGGGCTTCCCCTGCGCCGGTCCGACTGGCAGGGCTATCTGGACTGGGCGATCGGTTCGTTCCGGATTGCTGCCAACGGTGTCGCGGATGACACCCAGATTCACACCCACATGTGTTATTCGGAGTTCAACGACATCATCGGTGCCATTGCCGATATGGATGCGGATGTGATCACCATTGAAACCTCCCGCTCACACATGGAGTTGCTGGAAGCCTTCGAGGATTTCCAGTATCCCAACGGGATCGGGCCCGGTGTGTACGATATCCACTCTCCTAACGTACCGGACAGGCAGCAGGTCATTGCACTGCTGCAGGCCGCCGCCGACCGCATCCCCGCCGAGCGGTTGTGGGTAAACCCGGACTGCGGTCTGAAAACCCGGGGCTGGGCAGAAGTCAGACCTGCGCTGGCCAATATGGTGGCGGCTGCCCGGGAGCTGAGGGAGCAGGATGTCAGACATGCATGTGAAAATGACATATACACGCCCGCGCATTGTTAGTACATTTACGTACAAGGTGAAGGTCAGGGAATGAAAAGAAGTCGTCACCTGCACCAGAAGTGAACCTGTAGAACGGCTGTACTGGAATCAGTCGGGGTTTCGCTCTTTTATGGAATACCCTCAAGACTTCAGGGGTGGGTGCTGCCATTGCGCCCACCTCCGCCCCTCCTTTTCGTTCTGCATTGCTTCTGATTTTCCTTCATTGCCCATCGGTTTGTTTGCTGTACCCGGTGATTGGTGTTCCGGCCCCCTGGTTCCGGGACGGTACCGCTATGCATCCACGCTGACGCATTGTTAAGGAGAAAATCATGTCCAACTATCTGGCACCGGGTGTCTTTGTCGAGGAAGTGAGCTTCCGTTCCCGCTCCATTGAGGGAGTTAGCACCAGCGTTGCCGCGATTGTTGGCCCTACCCGTTTCGGCCCGTTACGTGGCCGGCCCGAGGTGGTCACCAGTTTTGCGGATTTCCAGAGAATCTATGGCGACATTCAGAATCTTTCCCTCGGTGGCGACGATACGCTGAACCACACCGCTATTGCCGCCAAGACCTTTTTCGATAACGGCGGGAAACAGCTCTACGTATCGCGGGTGGCCAACCTTCCGGATCCGGACAACAGCGTCGGCACGGCCAGCGACAGCGAGAACCACGTGATTTTCCGCAGCCGCTTCCCCGGTGCCATGGGCAATGTCACCCTGGAGTTCGAGTGGCGTGACAGTGAAAACCTGCTGCAGCTACAACCGGTATCCAGCCCCGCCATTGACGAGGTGCTGTTTCTGGAGGCCACCGGGGTAACCAACGCGGTCAGGACCGGCGCAGGACCCGACGACAGCATGTTTCCACTGACCATACGCGCCCTCGTGCGACGCACGGCAGAAGACACCTACACCGTCCTCAACGATTTTTACCAAATTACCAGTGACAATCCGGGTGACCCCACCACCTTTGACACCAACGGGGACGGAGAACCGCTTCTTGCTGCTGCGGGCCTGACCCGTAACAACACTGATTCCCTTCAGTTCACTCGCGTAAGTGTCCGCCAGCCTGCGTCAGGCAGCCTTGAAGGCGGTGCTTTCGGAGCCCTGAGTTTCTCTGAATCAACCAACCTCGAGAGTTTCTTTGAGGGCGACCACTGGGCTGGGAGCCCTGGACGAACCTCCGGTGCCCATGCCCCGCACACGGGAACAACAGGAGCAGGATTTGCGGGCCGCCCGCAAGGTACTAAAACTGGCCTTCGAGCAGGCAAGCGACTCCGAGGACCTGCGGGACCGGTACTTCCGGAAGATCAAACAGCGCTATCAACTGACCCGTATCGGTTTCATCGCCAGAGGAAGGCGCAATACTGTGGAACTGGTGATTAACCCCACGCTGGAATTCGTTGACACTGAGATTGCATCCGGCACAGGCCTGGCTGGTCGTCAGACAGAGATCAAGTATCGTCATGGCACTCTCTCGGACTACTCCGTCGGCATGGGCATGAGTGCCGAGCTCGGCCCGGATCATCCCAGAGGCAGCGGCCCCAGAGGGCTCGACGGCCTTATGGACCTTCTGACAACCACGCCCACCAGCCTGTCCGGCGACCGGCGTTTTATTCGCGGACACCTGCTCAACGACTGGGTGGGCGGCCCCGGCGATGACTTCAATCTGTTCCCAATTACCCACCAGGCCAACATGGCTCACGAACAGAACATCGAGCAAAGGGTGAAAGAATGGGTGAATGTTGAGCGCTACTGGGTCGAGTACAACGTGGCAGTAACCAATGTCACTGCGGAACTGGATAGCGATCGCCCCATCGCCCTGAATTACGTCAACGCGGATCTGGAATGTGACGCGGCCATTATCACCCTGGATGACGGTCGGGTAAATCCGATCAGCGTCACGATCAATTCCCGCTATACACTGCCCGGCAACCGGCAGGACGAGAACTTTTCCGCCGTCGGCCGTTTTTCGGAAGAGGCTTACGAAGGGGACATTAAAGCCCGCCCAATCGACGACAATGCGGAACTGTTACTGCCAGCCCGGGCTGGCATTTACAAACTGGATATCAGCATAAAAGAAGCCCTCGACCGGGCCCTTGCCATCACGGACTGGGTCAAGGTACGACAAGCATTATCCGGAGTGCGTCAACTCGGCAGTTCGCGCCTGGATGTTCTTGAAGAAGCCTATAACAAATACAGTATGGAGAACCTGGTGGGGGAGTTGGATGCTTCTGAGAAAGGCAGCCTGAGCCGGATTAACAACATGGTTCCTTCCATTGTGAGTGCGCTGAAAAAACTTGAACACGCCGGAACAGCCTGACGCATTTCACGATGGTTTTTCCCTTTGGAAAAAGGTGCTAGATTAAATAGTGAGCAATGCTGCAGTGCGCGATGACGGAAGGAACAGCAACATGCTGAGTCCGTTCCCCGCGTTGGTTTGCGAAGAGGCGTACCAAGCATTTCCCGGGCGGAAGGTTTTAGCGAGTACCGGAATCATTTCGGGTGTCATGCGCCAATCAGTCGATACGACTGGGCAATTGACGTTCTCCGGAAAATTCTATGCGAAAAGCTGGACTGGAAGCTCTCATGGGATCTGTGCCTCACAGGTAATTCAATAACTGACAAGGGCAATACCGTTAACGACACAGGCGGTTGGCCGGTGGCTACCACCGGCCTGCTTGTTTCTTCCTGCCAGAATACGGGAACTGGATCACAACTCCGGGACCCGACAGTTCATCCCCCCTGCCGCTCGGTTAACCTGACACCCCCCGGGGAAAGGGCGCATCATTCGCTCCCGGTAATCCTTTGATCAGAATGTAAGGAAGTCGTGCTATGAGTTTTGTCCTTGTGACCGGTGCCAGTTCCGGCATTGGTGAAGTATTCGCCCGCCAGCTGGCTGCTGAAAAACAGAATCTGATACTGGTGGCAAGGCGCGAGGAAAAACTGCAGGCACTGGCTTCCGAACTGGCCAGCCAGCATGGCATTCAGGCAGAGGTAATTGCCTCGGACCTGTCCACCCCGGACGGGGCGGAAACGCTGGCGAACACCATTATCGAGCGGGGATACGGTCTCTCCGGGCTGGTCAACAACGCCGGGTTTGGCGACCGGGGAAAGTTTGACGAATTGGCCCTGGAGCGCCAGCAGAACATGATCCAGGTGAATATTGCCTCGCTGGTGGCGTTAACCTGGAAACTGGTGCCGCTACTGAAAAAGCAGCCGGGCAGTTTCATCATCAATGTGGCCTCCATCGCCTCCTTCCAGGCTGGGCCGTACATGGCGGTGTATTACGCCACCAAGGCCTTTGTGCTTTCCTTCTCGGAGTCTATCCGGGAAGAGCTGCACCGGGATCACATCAGCGTCAGCGCACTCTGCCCGGGCCCCACCGACTCGGAGTTCGCCCAGCAAGCCCATATGGACGGCACCGCCCTGTTCAGCTCCGGGGTCATGATGACCACCGAGGCGGTAGTCAAACAGGCACTGGCCAAGCGCAGAAAAGCGATTGTGATACCTGGCCTGCGCAACCTGTTGCTGATCTGGTCCAGCAAGTTTGCCCCCCGTTGGCTCTCACGCCGTGTGGCAGGCCAGTTACAGAAATAGCGTTTTGCCGACTCTGCTACCGGGTGGAAGCCTGATCAGCGGGCAATCACCCGGTACACAGGCCGGAATCTGGGGATCTGCTTGAGCACCACCTGGATCACCGTCATTAGCGGTACCGCCAGCAACACGCCGACCGGCCCCCAGAGCCATCCCCAGAAAAAGATCGAAACGAAAATCACCACCGGGTTGATGGCCATGCGGAAACCGTGGATCCAGGGCTCTATAAAGAACCCTACCAGCGTGGTCAGCGCAAGATAGCCCGCAGGAGCCAGCGCCATCATCCAGAACACCTCAAGACTCACCGCAGAGACTACTGCCAGCAGGATAATCGTCAGAATCACCCCCAGGTAGGGAATGAAGCGGGCCAACCCGGCAACCAGCCCCCACACGGCGGGATCCGGCAACCCGATGGCCCAACACATCAACCCGGTCGCCGTACCCACCACCAGATTGCTTAATGCAAGTACCCCGAGATACTGGGCAATCTCCTGCTGGGAATCCCGGGTGATGCGCAGCACCATTCGCCGGTGCCGGGCCGGCACCTGCCGTACAAAATTGCGAATCATCCGGTCGCCACCAACGAGCAGGAAATAGGTAAGGGCAAGAGCCAGGGCGAGCCCCGTCACGCCATTCCTGACCTTCACGATCAACTGACTGCGCCAGGAATCCGTCTGCATTACCACGGTAGTCGGTTTGGACTCATCCCCCGAGGACGATACCTCCTCCATGGACTTCTCCACTTTCTCCGCCGACTCGCTGACCTTATTCAATTGTTTTTCGATCACGCTTTCCCCGACCAGCAGTCGGGACACGCCCTGAGGAGCCTTTTCTGCCCACTCCACCACCGGCGTTGCCACCACGATCGCCACACCCACAATCCCCGTCAGCACCGTAAGAACCAACACCAGTGCGGACACAGCTCGTGGAATACGAAAACGGAACCAGGCTTTCTTCACAAGGGGAGCGAGCAACAGACTGGTCAGTACCGCGAGAATGATCGGCAAGACAATCTGGTGAGCCACGTACAGGGTGTACAGAATACCCAGCACAAACAGGCCGTAGATGGGGGTGGACAGATCCTGCCAGGTCCCGGGGTTGGGTTGGTATTTGCTGTGTTCCTGATGCTCGTTATTGTTGTCCATGGCGGTATCCTGTCGGCAGCAAGGAGATAAACCGACAGTCTACCGGCTGAACTACGACTTGTCCGGATATGAGGGTTTCTTCATGGAGCCCGTTGCCTCGTTGAGGTAAAATCCCGCCATCTTCAGGTACATGACGGAAAGGACACCGCCACCATGAACACCCATCGGATTCTCTACCGTTTATTCCCCGCCCTTCTGACCGGCACCACCATGCTGACCGGCTGCAGCGCCTATTACGAATCCAAAGCCGAGGATATGGTCCAGCGCCAGATGGATGCCATGGTGTTTGTGGAAGGGGGTGAATTTATGATGGGGAATCCCGGGGGGTGGAGTGTGCGCAGTGACACTATTCCGGCTCACCGTGTGGTTCTGGATGATTTTTATATTCAGAAATACGAGGTGACCCAGGGGGATTTTGAGTTGTTTATGGAGGTGACGGGGTATGAATCCTCCAACGAATTCTATGAAGAAAGAAGAGCAGAAAACTCCGACCGATACGATAGTGAGCTCCCGGCTGTGGCCACATGGAATGATGCCTCAGCATTTTGCCACTGGCTAGGAGAACGAGCTGACAAGCCGGTCAAACTGCCAACAGAAGCCGAATGGGAATACGCGGCACGGGCACGCGGTCAGATGCTCCGTTACGCCACCCCAAATGGTGAGGCGATTGAAGGTGAGACAATGGCGGCGAAGATAGAACGTAATCGATACGACGAACCGCCGTTCGAAAAACCTCTACCTAAACAGCCTGGAAGTTTTCCTCCCAACCCTCTGGGCCTGCATGACATGTCGGGAAATGCCGCAGAATGGGTTCGCGATTACTATGGGGAGGACTACTACGAATCCTCTCCCGTTCAAAACCCGAAGGGCCCTGAAAAGCCAACTACTAACACAGTCCTTGGCCAGACCTTCGTCCACCGGGCGGTGCGTGGCGGTGACTTTAATGATTTCATAGGTAACACCACGGTAACTCGCAGAGGAGCTCCCGAAAAAGCGGCCAACGATACTATTAGTTTCCGCTGCGCGTCCTACTCATCACGCAGCTAGCACCGTCTGCAACCATACTTCAGCCGTCTGTGCATGAGGTGAACGAAACAACCCTCGGCGAACCAGGCGATAGTAGTTGGTCATCAAGGTCTGAACCGACCCCTTCCAGCCCTCAGCTCCCATTCTTTTTAATACTTCCACAAGCTCCCGATGGGAGTTAATTGTCTTCAGGAGTTTTAACGCAGCCAAGGCGGCAGAATTCTCCTGACTGTGAGGAGCAATAATATGCAGGAGCTCTGCCTTCGCTAATGGTGTCAACAAGTGCAACTCATCATTAGCCAACACGCCTTCAATCGCGCGCTGAGCAACCTCTTGTGTTTTTGCCAATGAATTCCATGCTTCCGTTAGATCATCGACCATTGTCTCAGCCAAGGAAATGAAGGAATCACTACTGACGGAAAAGACTTTCTGCAAGAATGAGAGATGCTCAAACGCCGCACTATCAATCCAATCCAGGAACCGGAAATCACTCTGTTCCAGAGACCACCGAACAAACTTCACAAGCTCCCATACCTGGCGACCATTGAGCTCCGCAGCAACGCCACCGCCGCCACCAGGACCAAGTACCAGATAGCCTTTTGCGTACGCGACGAGCTTGCTTTCCTGCAGCCCAACCCGGAAGTCAAAGCCAGCACCGATCCCTGCCGAGACGGCCAGTTCAGCCTTTACATCCAGTAACGACCGAAAATCCGAGTCAACATCACTCTGTTCATCGCTGGGCTTGTTATCGACATCATCGTTCCGTGCGTCGATGACATCCTGATAAGCCCCCTTCCACTTCACTCCGAAGGTTGCTTCGTTGTTCAGTGTGGCTCCGGCAAACGCCTCGCCATTGGTTTCTCCGGAGATGCCCACCTCTCCCGGGGCACTGGACACCTTGGCTTTGGCTGCCAACGAAGCGCAAGCACCTGCAAATCCGCGGATCTTGTATTCCGCATCCGCCCGGAAGTAGCCACAGTGGAGTTGCTTGCCGGTTCCATCCTTGTCTTCATATTCGAGGATTAATTCCTCGCCTTGTTCGTTCGGGAGCTGCGCTTTCAGAACAGCCTCGCCCTGCATCAGGCTGTAAGCACCTTCGAGCTTGCCGCCGATATACGCTTCATTCTTATCCGGTTCATAGGCCGCTTCCAGGCCGCACTGGGCAGCAAAGCGGAACATCTGGGCTTCGGCGCTGGCGGAAAAACGACCATCCTCCGTGGACGCTTCCTTTTTAAGCAATTCCACTTCCAGCCGGTTGAAGAAGTTGTCGTCCTTGCTTTTCCACTCACCGAACTTTATCGCGAGGGTTTCGCTGGTTTTCAGCTCTTCCTTGGCATCACCCCAGGCGCGCTTGAACTCTCCCGCGTCCATTGCAGCCCGGACATCGGACGTTTTCAGGGATTTCCAGTTGTTCCGAAGCTGATCCACCACTTCCCGGCGCATGTAGCGATAACCGCCCGTGCCGGTGTGTTTGATTTCCACCAGAGGATGGCGCTTCATGGATGAATGTTGGGGCCGGGCAATCTGGTCTACCGGCGTGCTGGTATCAACCAGTTCGCGGAGCTTCCTCTCGATAGCCGTCATCAGTGAGCGCCGTTCTTCCTGGCGCTTTGCATGGGCTTCAACAACGTCATCGGCCACTACCGTCGCCAGCCACACAGCGGGACTGACTTTTGCGGAGTACTCGATCACATAATCCATGTAGGGGAGCAGTTCCGCATCCAGTTCCCGGAAACGTTTGGTCTTGGCAACAAGGTCTTCAATGTCCGGCTCCGAGATGTAGGAAGGCCAAAGGGTCGCCTCCTTAAGCTCGTCCGCTTCAAGGCGAAGGCGAGTGATCTCCGTCCCGGACCTGCCGGTCTGTTCTGCGACGCGGCAATCGATCTCGGCTTCCAATGCTGCGCGCAGGAGCTTCAGACGCTCATCCATGCGGGTAAGGTCTTGTTCGAACCCTTTAACGGCCTTCTCATGAGCCTGAATTTTGTCATTCACCACGTCCAGGGTGGCTTCGAGCTCGCCGCAGAACAAGGTGAAAAACTGCAGTGACAACTTGTCTTTGGGGTCCGTAAAGTTTTGCTGCTGGCCGGGAAACAGAATCTGTCGGCGAACATTCCCGATTTCATAATCAATGCGCTTCTTTCGCCTGCGCTGGTGCTCCAGCCGTTCCTGTGCACGCGTCCATTTAGCTTCATATTCAGCCAGCAGATCCCGCGCGGTGGTGCTTTGCTCCGGTTTTGGCAAGGCCCCCAGCTCTTTCAGCTTGCTCCAGGCCTTTTCCCGCGCTTCCGGTATTTTTGACGGATCACCTTTTTCAGCCTCCGCCAATTCCGTCAGCGGCTCGTTGAGCAGTTTTGTTTCTTCTTCCAATTCTTTGAGCTGCGTTTCAGTCAGTGCAAAGACCTGCTCATCATCTTCCGTGAGCTGGACCAGTGCGACGCATTCCATAGCGCAGTCGGAGCATTCCAGGTCATCGGAGGAATCGTCATTGGCAGACTGTGCCGCAGGCATGGGTTTCTTTGCCGCCGGAGACTCCGGAACCGACAGGTCCCACCCCGTCTCTATGTGGTTTACATCCTTGATCATCGGGTTCTCTGCCTTGATGGCATCCAGAGAAACCTTGTAACGGGAGGCAATACCGGAGAGGGTCTCACCGGCCTGTACTTTATGCTGTGGCATGTTCAGACTCCACGAAGCGTTCCATCGCTTTAAGGCGGTCGGCTGCAGGCATCTCCGCATTCACCGCCAGGTTCCTGAGTGTCGGTTCAGACACTATCGGTGTGTCACTCTGCACGGCTATGCGCAACCAGCGCTCCTGCTGTGACACCTTGCCGCACCCATGGGCCACTGCCTGGCGCAATTGTTCCAGCACCCATATCCGGTGATCACCGGCGTGTTCAATATGGTCCCGGTATACGTCCGCCAGCCGACAGGCTCGCTGTGCCTGTCGATACTCGGGCAAGCCCGCCAGTTCCGCCTGGGCAAGCGTCCATTCCGGCACCTCATCGGCTGACTCCAGTGGACCCGGTTGCCAGTTCATCCAACGTTGACTGTCATGCCAATAAACCCTGGATTCCGAAGGGAACACGGTGTTTGCCTTGTCACCCAATACCGCTAGCATCGGCAGCATGGAACGGGGGTCATAGAAGCGGAACAGCCGCTCGTCGGATTCCGCCAGCGCCAACAGCCGGCTGCGCCCCCATGCAACAAGATCGTCAAAGCTCTGGTTGCAGTCGATTACCAGACCAACTCCGGCATCTGCGAGCTTCCTTACCACTAACTCCTGCACATCCGGCCGATCCGACATATCCACCAGAATCGGGCCTGCCTGCCAACCACTTTGCCAGCGGGTGCCTTCCAGCAGACTGACCCAATGGATATGCCCATTGGCCATGGCTGTATACAGATCTTTCAAAAAATCCGGTGTGCCGGCCAGGTCAACAATGGCGAAGGCGGCATTCTCCGGTTCGCCTGGCATAACTGGCAACTGATCAAGCGTGCTGATGTAGTGTGCAGCGTCCATTCTCATCGTACTCACAGTCGGAAACCACCGACGCGCCTTTATTGGTGGATTCTTTCAGAAGGGCTGTGTAGTCAGTCGCCGGGGGCGGTGTGTCCGCATCGGCACTCTGCCTCTGCCCAGTCTCAGCCAAGGCTCCTTCATCCTTACCAACACCCTCAGGACTCACACTCTTCGGCGCACCCGGTGCCTGGGCCGCTGCAGGCGTGCCCACACCCGGTGCACCGCCGGAGTTCATATTCACCATCGGGCCGGAGAGGGTGATGCCGCTGGGATCCACCTTGATGAAACTGCCGCCGGCCTTGAGGGTAATTTCCGCGCCGGTTTCGATGACCACTTTCACGCCAGCCTTGTGATGGATCTCGGTGCCGGCTTCCACCAGTTGGGCCTTGCCCTGCTGGCTGTGCAGGTTGCCGTTGACGGTGAGGCTGCTGTCCGCTCCCACAGACTCATTACGGTCGCCGTCCACGGTCAGGTTGTCATTAGCACTGACCTGGCTGACCCGGTTGTTGCCGACGGTGAGGTGGCTGTCGTTCTTCACCACTTCCGCCCGGTCGTTTTCGGTGAGCAGGTCCAGGTCTTTCTGGGCGTGAATGTAGATCTGCTCCTTGCCGGCTTCATCCTCGAAACGCAGCTCGTTACTGCCCTCGCCCTTGTGGGTCTTGCTCTTGAGGGTGGTGCGGGTCTTGTGTTCCGGCAGCGCATAGGGCGGCGTGTTGGTCGCGTGGTGGGTGCGACCGGTGATGATGGGCTGGTCCGGGTCGCCGTCCAGGAATGAGACAATCACTTCGTGGCCGATGCGCGGCAGGGCCATGAATCCGTACTGGCCGCCGGCAGATTCCTGGCTTACCCGCAACCAGGCGCTGCTGTGTTCATCATTCTTGCTGTAACGGTCCCAGGGGAAACGGACCTTGACCCGGCCATGCTCGTCGCAGTGAATTTCCTCACCTGCAGGGCCGGTGACCAGCGCCATCTGGGGGCCATCCATTACCGGGCGGGCCGGGATTGCCGGTCGCCAGGTACGATCCGCAGGCACCGCCTCAAAATAGTTACCATAGGTGGTCGCACCCCGCCCGGCATCTTCCTCAAGGGCCTGGGGCTGTGTGCCGGTGTGTTTTACCCGAGTCAGCAGCCATTCCCTGTTAAGTGCCGGTACATCGTGTTCCTGCAATTCAAGCCGGGCACCGGGCACCAGATCCGGGCGGTTGGCAGAGCCAACGGCCGTGCTGGCATCGTTGCGTAGCGCATCCAGTCGGGCATTGGTAAACGGCTTACCGCTGGCATCAGCCTTGAAGCGCCCCGGATAGTCGTAGTGCTGGTAATCTTCCCGGTGTTTCACGCCATCCGCGCTGGCTTCATGCATCAGGGCATAGGCGGGATTACGGAAGGTATAGTCCTTGAGGGCAACGGAGCCGACCCGCACCCGCTCCTGATAGGTAAAGCTGGATACACAATCCGCCCGTGTCGTACCACCGGCACGGGCGTTGTAAATGATGGGTTCCAGTGCCGGCGCATCGCCGTAATGGTCGGCAACTACCAGGCCGGGGGACTCCTCACCGTCGGCCGTGCCATGAGCATGCCGGTAGTGCCAGCCCTCTTCTGCCGCGAGGCGCTCCAAAAATGCCAGGTCGTTCTCCCGGTGCTGTACACAATATTCCCGCTCTTCCGGCGCGCGCTTGAGATCGAACACTGTGTCGGCGATGCCCCGCTCATCGAGCAAGGTACGGACGATATCCTCGGTGGTACTGGCCTGGTAGATGCGGCTGTTGTGCATCAGCCCGAGCCGCCAGACCGGAGGCTGGATCACCACTTCATAGGCGGTGCGGCGGTGGCCGGAATCCAGCCGGGCGAATTCGCTGACCACACCATGGAAGCGGCGCAGCGGCTGGCCGTCCCGGAACACCAGAAGATCAACGGGCTGCTCCAGCACCTCGTCCGGTGCGATGGATGGGTCACGGCTGGCAAGCTGCAGCGTGCCGGTAAAAACAGAAGAGAGGGATTCATCCAGTTCAAAGCCGGTAATCGCAAACAGATCCCGGGGGAGCGAACCAATGGTTACGGTAAACTGCAGTCCTGCTGACTGGGGCATACACTTCTTCCCTGAAGATATTGGCGTTTTCTGGCACGATCTGTGTGCCTGGATGTGGCCGATTATATACGTTCTTCAGGGACTTTTAACAGGTCCGGGGGAGCCGTCTGCAAGAATCTGTGGCTCAGTACCCGTTACTGTCGGATTCCAGATCAAAAATGTAATCTTCGGCGCGCGCCACCTCGGACTCAAAGCGGCCATCCGGGTACAGGGTCAGCCAACGGTATCCGGGTGCCTGGTCCTCGACGGAGAAGTTTTGTGAACCCCGCTCGAACTGGATACAGGTGGAAGGTGTCGCCATCAGCGCAACGCCGTTGCGCTCGGTGTCCAGCTTCTGATGGACGTGGCCCCAGAGTACAATTTTGACCTGTGGAAAGCGCTCTATGATCTGCCAGAATGCTTCTCGATTCGCCAGCCCGATATCCGACATCCACTCGCAGCCAATATCTACCGGATGATGGTGCAGGGAAACAATCGCAGAGCGGTCCGGGTTGGCAGCCAGGGTCTGTTCCAGGAACGCCAGCTCTTGCTCGGCGAGAGCGCCGTGCACCTTGCCAGGCACCGAGCTGTCCAGCATCAGGATCTGCCAGTTATCGCGGATGATGTGCTTCTGATCGGCATCGTGCTCACGGGCGATCCGCTGTAAAAGGGCGGAATCGTCGTGATTGCCGGCAATCCAGTAGGAAGGGCACTGGAAGGCCTTGATCCGTTCAGCAAATACCCGGTAAGCCTGCTCCGAGGCATCCTGGGTGATGTCGCCGGTCGCCAGCACCAGGTCCGGCTGACCGTGGGTTTGCAGCACCTTGTCGATGACCGCATCCAGACTGTCCCTGGTCGTGACACCCAGCAGGGCACCTGCCGGGTCGGCCATCAGGTGGGGATCTGTCAGTTGCAGCACCCGCACCGGGTGAGTCTTGTCGTTGGTCATCACAGTCGATCGATTTCCTGCTCGTATACGTTCGTTCCGTTGAAGTGCCCTATTCTTCCAGTTTAGACAACGTTAAACAGAACGGTTCTCACATTCTGCACAATGCTACCAACGGGAGTTGCAGGATTCGAAAACTGGCACACACTCTGCCCGCCCCGAAATGACGATATTCCGTCACCAAAACAGGTGATTTCAGGCAGGATCCACACCTTCTCCGGCATTCCAGGCAGCAAATTCGGCCGGCAGATGACCAAATCGCAGACAGTAGTCCAGCCAGTCGGCCAGAAAGCCGTTCACCTGAACCTTCTCATCGGGATGGTGCATATAGCGGTTGGGATAATCATTCACCGGGGCAATCTGACGGTCCCGGTAACAGGAAATCACCTCTGCCATAGCGGCATCGTGATAGACCCGCACCGTCATCTGCGGGTTATTGAGCCAGCGACCGGCATTGTGGATCTGCTCAAGCAGCAGCGTCTCCGTGAACTTTGCGGTCTGCAGTACCTTTATACGCACCCGGCCCAGGTACTGGTTCTCCCGGTGCAGCTCAATCTCGCTGACCGGCTGGCCATCCACCCGCAAACTGCGCAAGCGGCGCAGGCGACCGTAGTTGCCATCACACAACGCACCCAGGCGGCGGAGATCCGGCACATAAGGCCGGGGCTTCATGGACCACTCAACCATGAACTGACCACTCCTGCTGCAATCGGGGGCGATTCATCTGCAGCCACTGCAAGGCAATAATGGCCGCCGCATTATTGATGCGCCCGTCCCGGATCATCCCGATAGCTTCATCGGCATCAAACACATGGGCACGGATGTCTTCATGCTCATGCTCCATACCGAACAGCCCGCCGGCGGACTCGGTACTCACACAGCCGGCATAAAGATGCACCAGCTCCGTGGTACCACCCGGAGACACGAGATAATCACAGATTCTTTCCAGCGGACTGAACGTCAGGCCCGCCTCTTCCTGCCCTTCCCGCTGGGCCACCTCTTCCGGCGACTCACCGTCTTCGTTCATGCCCGCCACCAACTCCAGCAACCAGGGCGACTGATCCCGCCCCAGCGCCCCAAGACGGAATTGCTCAAGCAACACCACCTCATCCCTGGCCGGATCATAGGGCAACACACAGGTGGCATCGCCCCGCACAAACAGCTCCCGGGTAAACTCCGGCATCTCCCGCCCATCAAACCGCGGATGCGTCAGCCACAGCTTATCCAGCCGGAAAAACCCCTGAAACACGGTCTCCCGGCGGTTAATCTGCACATCATCTGCACTGAACTGAAACGGTTTCGGCATTACTCTACCCGGTTGAAATATGATCCTGAACGATAGCCGGAACAGCGGCGGGTCTGCAAGCGGCAGGTATAGCCAGCCCAGGGCATAACTTCAAAACAGACAAAGCAAGTGTTATGATCTGCCCATAACTACTGAGCAGGTGATCCATGGACGGATTAGAACAACTTCTTGCCATGCACGGCAGCCAGGTGCACAGAGATGATGGTTATTGGTGGAAAATCGAAGCCTGGAGCGTTCCGCCAACCCGGGAAAGGCCACACGGAATTCGATACAACCTGACCTTGCATGACAAAGATAATCGGCGCGTATTTGGCATGGACAATGCCCACGCCGTTCGGCCAGCCAAAAAGGAGCTTAACAGCGGAAAGGTCCACGAGTACGACCATATACACGCCTCAATATCAGACAAGGGAACACCCTACGAATTCGTGGATAGCTTTACCTTACTGAGTGACTTCTTCGAAGGAATAGATCGCACCATCGCCCGGATTAGAGGAGACAGACGATGAAAGCCAGAATAGGCATCATGCCAGAAGAACTGGTCCGGAAACGACTGCTGGCCATTGCAAGCGGTGCCTACACTCCGGCACCAGATGAGCCTGTGGTGTGGTACACCTCCCTGAATGCCATATCCCAGGTGCTCTGTCCCGATAACGTCAAGCTCCTTCGGCTAATAGACACAGAGAAACCGAATACAGTCACGGAACTTGCTGCCATGTGCGGTCGAGCCAAGGGCAATCTATCTCATACACTGAAATCACTAAGCGAGAAAGGGTTCGTAAGACTGGAAAAGCAAAGCGGCAATGCGTTGAAGCCCGTAGCACTATTTACCGACTTCGAAATCATCTCCAATTCGGAGATAGAGCACAGAATCGGCAATCTGGAACTCGATAAAAACGTTGCCTGAGAGCGCCAGGCAATGCCGCCAGGAAATCACGCATCGCCTGCGGGCGGGGTTCAAAACCGTCTGCAGCCATGAACGGCTGCAGACAAGCAATCAAACCTTGTCGTAAAGCTTCCCCCCGGACTCTACAAACTCCCGCGACTTCTCCTGCATCCCCACCTCAATAGCAGAGTCCTCATCCAGCCCCTGCTCACTCGCATACTCCCGCACTTCCTGTGAGATTTTCATGGAGCAGAATTTGGGACCACACATGGAGCAGAAGTGAGCCACCTTGGCGGATTCCTTGGGCAGTGTCTCATCGTGGAAAGCTCGTGCCGTGTCCGGATCCAGTCCCAGGTTGAACTGATCCTCCCAGCGAAATTCGAAACGGGCCTTGGACAGGGCATTGTCACGGATCTGCGCCCCCGGATGCCCCTTGGCCAGGTCGGCGGCATGGGCGGCGATCCGATAGGTAATGATGCCGGTTTTCACATCGTCCTTGTTGGGCAAGCCCAGATGCTCCTTGGGCGTGACATAGCAAAGCATGGCGCAACCGTACCAGCCGATCATCGCGGCACCAATGCCCGAGGTAATATGATCGTAGCCCGGCGCAATATCCGTAGTCAGCGGGCCAAGGGTGTAGAATGGTGCTTCGTCACAGCATTCCAGCTGCTTGTCCATATTCTCCTTGATCAGGTGCATTGGCACGTGGCCGGGGCCTTCGATCATGCACTGAACATCGTGCTTCCAGGCAATTTTGGTGAGCTCGCCGAGAGTTTCCAGTTCGCCGAACTGGGCTGCATCATTGGCATCGGCAATGGACCCCGGACGCAGCCCATCTCCCAGACTGAAGGACACATCATAGGCCTTCATGATTTCGCAGATGTCTTCGAAATGCTCGTACAGGAAGCTTTCCCGGTGATGGGCCAGGCACCACTTCGCCATAATAGAGCCACCCCGGGACACAATCCCCGTGGTGCGTTTTGCGGTCAGCGGCACATGGTGCAGGCGCACACCGGCATGGATGGTGAAGTAATCCACCCCCTGCTCGGCCTGCTCGATCAGGGTGTCACGGAAGATTTCCCAGGTCAGATCTTCGGCCACGCCGCCCACTTTTTCCAGGGCCTGGTAAATGGGCACAGTGCCAATCGGCACCGGCGAGTTGCGGATGATCCACTCCCGGGTTTCGTGGATATTTTTGCCCGTGGACAGGTCCATCACGGTATCGGATCCCCAGCGAATGCCCCAGGTGAGTTTCTCCACCTCTTCTTCGATGGAAGAACTGACGGCGGAGTTGCCGATATTGCCGTTGATCTTCACCAGGAAGTTGCGCCCGATTATCATCGGCTCGGTTTCCGGATGGTTGATGTTGGCGGGAATGATCGCGCGGCCCCGCGCCACCTCCTCACGGACAAACTCCGGGGTAATCTCTGAGGGAATACCGGCACCGAAGGACTGGCCGGGGTGCTGATCGTCCAGCAGCCCCTGCTCACGGGCCTCCTGCAGCTTCATGTTCTCCCGGATGGCGACAAATTCCATTTCCGGGGTGATGATGCCCTGGCGGGCGTAATGCATCTGCGACACATTGCGACCGGCCCTGGCTCGCAGGGGCTTACGCTCGTCCATAAAACGGAGCGGGTCCAGCAGAGGATCTTTCATGCGCCGGCGGGTGAATTCGGAGCTGTAATCCGACAATTGCTCAACATCACCACGCTCCCGGATCCAGGCCTGGCGCAACGGAGCCAGCCCCTTGCGCAGATCAATCCGGGCCTGCGGATCGGTATAAGGGCCGGATGTGTCATAGACCAGAACCGGTGGATTCTTCTCACCCCCCATTTCCGTGGGCGTGTCCTGCACAGTAATTTCCCGCATAGGCACCCGCAAGTCCGGTCGGCTACCCTCTACGTAAATTTTGCGTGAGCCGGGCAATGGCTCCACGGCTGCACGATCTACACGAACAGATTCACTGAGATAGGATGGAATGTCTGACATGCTGCGCTCCCGGTTGTGATGTGAAACGGGTCGCGCATGACGGGCAGGCAAAACGGTACACTGCGGGTACTGTTTTGTGCTCTTTGATGTGTCTCGAATCCCTACGCCGGTATTATTCGGATCAGGTCGCGGGTTCTGCACTGCAATCTCAGCCGGCCCCCGGTGAATCGGGAAGGGCCAGGCACCCCGTCAAGACGCGAATCTCGTTGTGGTTAACCAGAATGGTTAACTTCTGCAAGTGTAGAGCCGGGAAGCATTTTTGTCCATAATGTCGCCTTCTGTCCGAATTGCCTTGCAGAAGGATGCCCACAAGGGCCGGAGCACCCGCTCCCGGAGAACGAATTAACAGGAGTAACCATGAAAAAAACCCTGCTTTCCGGACTGATCGGTCTGTTCGCAGCCCAGCCGGCCATGGCCATGGATCTGGTCGAAACCTATGAGAAAGCGCTCTCCTACGACTCCGGCATAGCATCCGCCCGGGCACAGCTGGAGGCCCAGCAGGCCGGTATCGATATCAGCCAGAGCAGTCTGCTGCCCCAGATCGGACTTTTCGGCGAAGCCGCAGATAATGACATCGACAGCGACAGCGGCGATATTTCATACCGCGAATACAGCTACGGCATCCAGCTCACCCAGCCGCTGTTCCGGGCCGATGCCTGGTTCAGCTACGATGCCAGCAAGTTCCAGAGCAAAGCGGCCCAGGCCCAGTACAACCTGGCCCAGCAACAGCTGATTCTGGATGTTGCCACCGCCTACTTCAACGTGCTGCGCGCCCAGGACACGGTGACCACCGCACGGGCTACCGAAGCGGCCATCCAGCGCCAGTATGAACAGGCCCAGGAACGCTTTGACGTGGGCCTGATCGCCATTACCGAGGTATACGAAGCGCGGGCCAGCTACGACGACGTAAAAAGCCAGCGCATTGCCGCGGAAAGCCAACTGGACATCGCCCGGGAACAACTGGCCCGCCTGACCGGCGAGTACACCGAAGACCTGGACAACCTGACCGAGGCGTTCCCGCTGATGCGCCCGGATCCCATGGATCCGTCTGCCTGGGAGCAGACAGCCATCGGCCAGAACTGGCAGATCCAGTCCGCCATCTACGAGCTGAACAGCACCGAGGCGAATCTCAAAACCGCCAAATCCGGCCATCTGCCCACGCTGGATCTTTCCGCCAGCTGGGGTAAGTCGGATATCAGTGACTTTGATGACCCCGTACCCGCCCAGCAATCTGGCCTGGCCTACGATGGCACCCAGCGACAGATCGCCCTGACCCTGAATGTGCCCCTGTACATGGGCGGCGGCACTCAGGCTGGTGTCCGCCAGCAGCGTTCACTGGTAGAAGTCGCATCTCAGTCTCTGGAAACCGTACGCAGGGATGTTAGGGTTAATACCCGCAGTCTGTTCCGCACCGTGAACACCAACATCGAATCCGCCTCCGCACTGGAACAGACCATCATTTCCCGGCGCAGCGCACTGGATGCAACCCGCGCCGGTTATGAGGTTGGTACACGGAACATTGTGGAAGTGCTGGAAGCGGAACGGGCTTACTACGTGGCTCTGCGTGATTATGCCGATGCGCGTTACGATTACATCATCAACACCTTCAACCTGAAGCTGGCGGCGGGCACCCTGAGCCCTCAGGATCTGGTCGGTCTGAACGAGTGGCTGAGCGCCACAGCACCGGGCATCGAAGCCCTGGCCAATGAGACCAAAGTCATCGACGACCCCACCCGGTAAAACCTGACGTTTGAAGCCGGGCAGCCCCGCCCGGCTTCAGATCCGTTCGATAATCCCTTCCACCACCTTGTCCAGCGCACCGCGGTTCTTGTTAACCACCGCCAGCGCCCGCTGACCGGTTTCCTGTCGCACATCGGGCGAGGCAAACAACTCGCCCACCTGCGCTGCCAGCTCATCTGCTCCATCAACCAGGGATACCCCCCGGTCTTCCAGCAGGCGCTCGTAGATGGTTTCAAAGTTGAAGACATGATGCCCCGAGAAGACGGGTATGCCCCAAGCCGCAGGCTCCAGCGGATTATGCCCACCACGGGGAATCAGGGAGCCACCGATAAACGCCAGGTCGCTGGCCCCATAGAGCATCATCAGCTCGCCCATGGTGTCACCCAGATAAACCTGGGCGGCATCCGGTGCCTCCTGCTGTGAGCGGCGTGCCAGCGAAAATCCCTCATTGCGGATCATCTCTGCAACCGTCTCGAACCGGTCCGGATGGCGGGGTGCAATCACCAGCAAGGCATGGGGATGCCGGTCAAGAATCTGCCCGTGGGCATGCAGAAGCTGTTCGTCCTCTCCGGTGTGGGTGCTGCCGGCAATCCACACCGGCCGATCGCCAAGCTGCTTGCGTAAGGCGCAGGCGGCCTGGCGGGTTTCCTCCGGGATATCCACGTCGAATTTGACGCTGCCGGTCACCTCCACACGCTCCGGATCCAGGCCAATGCGACGAAACCGCTCGGCATCTTTCTCGGCCTGGGCGGCTACCCAGCTGATGCTCTTCATGATCGGCACTGCCAGGCCGCGAATGCGCTCGTAGCCCCGCGCGGATTGCTCGGATAACCGGGCATTGATCAGGAACACCGGCACCTGGCGTTTGCGGCTCTGGCGGATCATGTTCGGCCAGATTTCCGTTTCCATGATAACCAGGATGCCGGGATTTACCCGGTTCAGGAAGCGGCGAATGGCTCCGGGTGTATCGTAAGGGGCGTAGGCGTAGGTTACCCTGTCACCAAACATTTTGCGGGCCTGGGCCAGACCGGTGTCGGTCATGGCGGTCATCAGGATCGTGGCCCCGAGGTTGCGGGCCAGCAGGCGTCGCACCATGGGGCCGGCGGCAATGGTTTCACCAACGGAAACCGCATGCACCCAGATAACCGGGCCGGGCACAGCAGGCACATAGCCCAGCCGGTGCTTCCAGTTACGGTGCAGATCCGGAGCCTGCCGTCCCTGCCACCAAAGGCGCAAAAGGATAAAGGGCAATACCAGCCGGATCAGCTGTGAGTAGATAAAGTGCAACACACGGGACTCCCGATAAAACAGTGCGTTATCATAGCGCATCCACAAACACAGATGCAGCCGGGATGCCGCCCGGCCGGTCAAACCAGGATTCGTCCGTGAACAAGAAGTACCGCAAACAGCCCCGCAACACTGACTACCGCGCCTACCGCCACCCCCGCTGGTGGCCCACCTGGGCGGCGGTGGCCCTGATCTGGCTGATTTCCCGGCTGCCGCTTGGCACGCAATGGAAACTGGGCAAGGCCATTGGCGAACTGGCGTACCGGCTGATCCCGCGACGCCGGCATATTACCGAAACCAATATCCGCCTGTGCTTTCCCGAACTCTCACCACAAGAGCAGCAGGCGCTGGTGCGGCGTACCTTTCACTCCAACGGCATTGGCCTGATGGAGATCGGCCTGGCCTGGTTCCGCAATCCGAAAGAGTTCCTGCCGATCACACAAGTGCATGGCCTGGAGTACCTGGAACAGGGACTGGCGAAGGGCAACGGCGTGCTGCTTCTGGGCGGCCACTACAGCACACTCGATCTGGGGGGCAGCCTGGTCACCGAATACATCGAGGCGGATGTCATGCAACGGGACCACAACAACCCCTTGATGAACGCGGTAATGACCCGCGCCCGGGAACGGCGCTACGGCATGGCGCTGGACAGCAAGAATCTGCGGGGGCTTCTGAAACAACTGAAGAAAAACCGCACCGTGTGGTACGCCACCGATCAGGATTACGGGCGCAAGGGCATCGTGTTCGCACCTTTCTTCGGAGTACCCACCGGCTCCATTACTGCCACCTCCCGGATCGCCGAGCGCAGCGGCTGTGCGGTGGTGCCCTTCTCCCATTTCCGTCGGGACGGCGAGCCAGGTTACGACATCTACTTCCACCCGCCCCTGGAAAATTTCCCGTCCGGCGATGACATGGCCGATGCAACGCTGGTGAACCAGACGATTGAACAGGAAATCCGCAAGCACCCGGACCAGTACCTGTGGATGCACCGGCGCTTCAAAACCCGGCCGTCCAAAGACGACCCGGACCTGTACAAGAGCTGATGATGGCCAACTCGAAAGTCCGCAACCCCGCCCCGGTGGTCTGGCTACTGACCGACAACAAACCGGGCCACCGCAACCAGCTCAAGGGCCTGGGAAACCGATTGCGCGCCCTGGCCGGGGCCAGTCTGTATGAAATTGATGCCACAAAATACCGGGTGCCACTGTGGAAAGCCGCGCTGGGCAAGGCCGTGTCACTGGATGCTTCCCTGCCCCATCCGGACCTGATCATTGCCGCCGGCAGCGGTACCCACCGGCTTTTGCTGTCCCTGCGCCGGCTGAGAAAGTCCCGCACCGTGGTCCTGATGAAACCCGCTTTCCCCCTGGGCTGGGTAGATGCGGCGATCATTCCCGCCCATGATGAGGTCACTGCCGGAAAACGGGTTCTGGTGACCGAAGGGGTTATCAACAGCATCACACCCCTGGCCAGAATCACCGAGAAGCTGGAAGCTCTGGTTCTGATCGGTGGACCATCGCCCCATTACGAATTTGATGCCGACGTGGTGTCCGGCCAGTTAACCCAGCTCATCAGTAGCTATCACAAGTGGCGCTGGACCATTGCCACATCCCGGCGTACGCCGGCCAATGTCACGGAAAGGCTGGGCGACCTGTCCAGCCCCACCGTCACCCTTGTCACCCCCGGGCAGACATCGGATGGCTGGCTTTCCCGGCAACTCGCCGCATCCCGCGCTGCCTGGGTGACACCTGACAGCATGTCCATGGTCTGCGAGGCAATCACCTCCGGTGTACCCACGGGTGTTTTCCAGCTACCGGACAAAGGCGGCAGCCGGGTAGCCCGGGGCATCCGGCGTTTGCTGGAGAATCACCGGCTGGCAAGCTGGAGCGACCATGCCTCGGTAATGGGAGGCAAAATGGCCGGCACAGACAACCTCTGGGAGGCCGACCGGGCAGCCTGGTGGCTGATTGAACGCTTTCTTCCGGAGAGCAAACGATGAAAGTTTTGCAGGCCTTACCGGCCCTGCACAGCGGCGGGGTGGAACGCGGCACCGTGGAATTTGCCGCAGAACTGATCAAACGGGGCCACCAGTCCTTCGTCGTGTCCAATGGCGGCCCCATGGCCGAGCAGGTGCGAGGACAGGGGTCCACCCACATCCACATGCCCATTTACCGCAAATCCCCCGCCTCCTTCGGTCAGATCCGGCCCATGCGCCGCCTGCTGAAGGAGTTGCAGCCGGACATTATCCATGTCCGCTCACGGATGCCCGCATGGATTGTTTACCTGGCCTGTCGGAAGTTGCCGGCAGCCACGCGGCCAGCTATTGTTTCCACCTTCCACGGCATGTATTCGGTTAATCCCTACAGCGCCATCATGGCCCGGGCGGATCAGGTCATCGCCGTCTCCAACTGTGTACGGGACTACGTGTTGGAAAACTTCCATGTGCCAGAAGACCGACTAACCGTGATTCAGCGGGGCGTGGATCTTGATGCATTTCGCAATCGCCCGGTGAACGACGGCTGGAAAAAACACCTGCTACGCCGCTTCCCTCAGCTCGAGGACAAGAAAATCATCATGATGCCCGGACGCATTTCCCGCTGGAAAGGCCAGCTGGATTTTCTGGAAGTGATGGCGCAGGTCACCGCCCGCAACCCGCTCGCCCATGGCATCATTGTGGGAGGCGCGGAGCCCGGCAAGGAACGGTTTCTTCAGGAACTTGAACGCAAGCGCAGTGAACTGGGACTGACCGACCGGGTGACCTTCCTGGGCCAGCGCACCGACATGACCAACCTGTACCTGTTTTCCGATGTCGTCTGCCACATGTCCACCAAACCGGAACCCTTCGGTCGCACCGTCACCGAAGCGCTGGCAACCGGGACACCGGTGGTCGCCTACAACCGCGGCGGTGCCGCCGAGACTCTCCAGGCCTGCTTCCGGGAGGGGCTCGTGCAACCGGATAACCGGGAGGCATTCGCCGAAACGCTACTGCAAATGATCAGCGCCGGCCCGCAAAATGCCATCTCCGTGCCGGAGCGGTTTCACCTGAAAACCCAGACGGAGGCGACGCTGGGCGTGTATGAGAAGGCTCTGGCACAAAAGGGAACACAACGGTGAAAGTGCTGTTGCTTATGCTCTCCCCCGCCGGTGCCCGGGGCGGCATGGAGAAGCATGTACGGGAGCTTGCCAACGGTCTTGCAGAACAAGGCCTTGATGTCACCTGCATGGCTTGTGAGGCACACCTGCAGTCGCTCCATCCCGTGGTGCGCAGACTACCGATCAACACCAGGGCCTCCCGCTACTCGATTCCCCTTCATCTGAACCTGATACGTACCCTGCGCCGCGAGCAATTCGACGTAGTCCACGCCCAGGGCAGCAAAGCAGCGGCAGTGGTCCAGACGCTGACTCACTGGTACCGCCAGAGCACATTCGTGGCGACCATACACAACTTCAAATCCCGGTACCCTGAAGCCGGACGTTTTTCCAGGATAATTGCTGTTAGCAAGGCCCTGGGGGCCGATATCGGGGCAGACAATGTATCAGTCGTATACAACGGCATCCAGCCGATACCGCAACCGGTGGATCCGGATTACTCCATCGCTGACCCAGAAAACCCCAATTGGTTAGCGGTAGGTCGCCTGGTGCCTGCCAAAGGCTTTGACCGGCTTATTCCTGCGTTCAGAAAAGCCAAAGGATCACTGACCATAGCCGGCGACGGCCCCGAAAGGGCAAGCCTGGAAAAACTTGCCAGCGCGCCGGAACTACAAGGGCGGGTGCACCTGGCGGGTCACCAGAGCAACGTTCAGGAGCTGATGAAGAATGCGGACGGCATTGTCATTCCTTCTCGCAGAGAGGGTTTTTCCTACGTCTTTGCAGAGGCCCTGCTGGCGGGCAAACCAGTGATTGCGACAGACGTACCCATTGCCAACGAGTTCCTGCCCGAATCCTGCATTGCCCCCAAAGACTGTGGAGCGGACGTGCTGGCAACGTTCCTGAACCAGGATCTGCAGCAACTCTACGACGTTCAGGCGGGGGCGCGGGAACGGGCACAAAAAGAGCTGACTCTGGACGCGATGATCAACAACACCCTGCAGGTCTATTCGGAGTCACTTGGTTCGTGCCGCTGACCCAGCTGTTCCAGCAACTGAAGCTCCCTTGCCTTGGCCAGGCGCATGAAGTTGCGGTTGGCCGCAGTGATGGCGACGGCTAGACCGAACCAGCCATTCATAAACTGCCGGTGCAAAAAGTAATATTTCAGGAACTTCAGGGGAAACTCGACGAACAACCGGGCAGAGCTGATCCTACGGCCTTGTTCCACCAGATATAACGCCTGATCCGACGACATACGCCGGTACTTCTCTTCAAGTTGCTGCAACGATACCAGCGTTTGATGGAACACATCGCCCTTGAGCCGAACAACCCGACCAGAGTGGGCAACCGGCCGGTCGTGTATGCTGTGCCGGTCAGGCGCGAAGCCGGCCCGGTCACGGTGGTAAAGTCGTAGCAGGTAGTGTCGTTTATCATACCGGAACGGATGACCAGCCACTGGCGGCACTGTCACCCACCTGAGCGCAAACCCCGCGACATCGTCCGGAATTTCTTCCCGGAAGGCACGGTGGATGGAAGCCACTGCGGCATCGGATAGCACTTCATCCGCATCGAGATTGAAAACCCAGGGGTTGTGACAAAGGGATTCAGCGTAGGCTTTCTGGGAAGCAAACCCCTCCCATTCCCGATACACCACCCGTGCGCCGTAAGACTCGGCAATACTGACCGTGCGATCACTGCTCCCGGAGTCCACTACAACAATCTCATCAACCCACCCCCTGACTTTATCCAGAGAGTCCGGTAAACGATCTTGCTCGTTGAGAGTTATGTAGTAAACCGACAGGGGCAGTCTGGCAGGCATAGATCTCTTTCCTCCGGCGGGGAGTATACCCCATAGCGACAAGTCCCTATAGATGACAATACGTCGCTAGAAGAGACTTATAGGTTGCTCTCTTTATTGAAATACTCTATTTGAATCGAAAACACGTTAAACCCCGGTAAGGATAAAGAACCAAGGTGCCAACTCCATCTCTCACTCATCGGATCCGCTGGGCCAGCTGGCTGCTACTCATTAACGGACTGCTCGCCACTCTGCTGGGGCTGCGCTACCTGCCCTGGATCGGGACTCCCGACACCCCGACCAGCATTTACGTGGCGCTATTGTATGCAGCCCAGTTCCCTCTGATCGCCCTGCTGGCCGGCCTACCTTTGCTGTTGGTCAGCCTCGTCGTTCCCGCACGTAAAACACTGACGATTCTTGCCGCCATCTACTGCACTCTGGCCCTGACCCTGCTCGGCCTGGACACGATCTCCTACGCACTCTACCGGTTCCACCTGAACGGCTTTGTGCTGGAGATGGCCATGAACGGCGGCACCGAGGTGTTTTCCTTCAGCTGGCAGACCTGGCTTTCAGCCATGGCAGTCATTGGGGGGGTGTTGCTGGCCCAGCTCGCACTGGGCTTTTTCCTCTGGCATCGCAAGCCCGGCAGTGGCTGGTTGGGCGTGGCACTGGCAACGATTTTCGGCCTGCAAGCTACCGTGCACGGCTGGCATGCCTGGGCGGATGCCAACTACGACACCCGGATAACCTCGGTTACCCGCCACATACCGCTTTACTATGCAGCCACCGCCAAGCGGTTCATGAACAAGCACGGTTTTGTAGACCAACAAAAGGTCAGAAACGCCCAGAGCGGGCAGCCACTTGGCAAGACTGTCAGCAGCGGGCAACTGAACTATCCAGCCGGAAACCTCAGCTGCAACACACCGCAGAACGACTACAACCTGCTGATGATTGTCATCGACGGAGCCCGCTGGGACATGGTTGATCCTCGCTGGATGCCGAACACCCACGAATTCGCGGCTCATAGCCTGAATTTCGTCAATCACTACAGCAACGGCAACGCCACCAAACCGGGAATTTTCACCCTGTTCTACAGCCTGCCGGCCAGTTACTGGGATGCCTTTACAGCGGCAAAGGCACCACCGGTCTGGATAACCCGCCTGCAAGAGCTGGACTATGCGACCAGGGTGCTGGGTTCAGCCACCCTGGTAAGCCCGGCTTTTGACCAGAACGTTTTCGCTTCCATTGACAACCTGCGACTGGAAACCCCTGGGGAAGAGCCCTGGGACCGGGATATCCGCATCACTGACGACTGGCTGTCATTTACCCGGGAACATCAGGGAAGCGCGCCGGATCAGCCATTCTTCGGATTTCTGTTCTACGACACCCCCCATAACCATCGGGTGCCAGAGGACTATCCCGTGAAATTCCAACCCTACTGGGAGTCCGTCAACAAACTGGAGCTGGACCAGGACTTCAACCCGCAACTGATGGAGAACAATTACAAGTCCACCCTGCACTTCGTGGACAACCAGATTGGCCGGGTACTGCAAGACCTGCGGGACCGAAACCTGCTAGAATCCACCATCGTGATGATCACCGGGGACCACGGCCAGGAGTTCAACGAACACCGGCTGAACTATTGGGGCCATGGCAGCAATTTTGGCGATTACCAGCTGCGGGTACCCATGGTGGTGCACTGGCCGGGCAAGAAGCCGGAAGTGATCGGCTACCGCACAGAAAATTTTGATGTCGCGCCCACGCTGATGACCGATTGGCTGGGCTGCAGCCGGGAAAATACAAGCTCCTATGCCACCGGCAACGGCCTCTTTCGCCCCCGGGAGCGGGACTGGAGCATCGCCCACAGCTACATGGACTACGCGCTGCTTACCGAAGATTTTCAGGTGGTTCAGCACGCCTCCGGAAATGTGGATGTAATGACAAACAACATGACCCCGGTGGAAAATTATCGGCTCGATCCGCGGATGACGCGGGAGGTGCTTGAGGAGTTGTCGAAATTTTATGAGTAACCGGCTACATAAACTGATCCACAACCGGCTAACGATCCCGTTTACCCCCTTTTATAAACGGTATCCTTATAGCGATGGCATTTCCATCAATAGTGCCGATGCTCGGGGATGCGTCGATCTTGACCGTGGCTTTTTCTGTAATCGCATCCCCAAAGCGGCCAATTCAACAATTGTAGAGAATCTGGCAATTTTAAGCTTTGGCCACGACGTGCCATCGAAAGAGGCGAAGAAACGATTTCGCACCCCATCGCAACTGAGTAAGCAGGAAGTTAAACAACTCGATGGAGTTTTCCGGTTTGCGGTAGTGCGCAACCCTTATACAAGGACGCTATCAGCTTACCTGGACAAGATAGAACGGCGCGCAAAGCGCAAGAACCAGGAAAGCTCGTTCAAGGAGTTTCTTCATGATCTGGCGGAAAAATCTCTGTATGGCAATGCGCACTGGGCCCCTCAGAGCTCACTGCTCCTGCTTCCGGCTGATCACTTTGATTTCTTTGGCAAGGTAGAGAACCTGGAGCGTGACCTTGCCTTCATTAAAGACAGGGTCAGCGGCATAAACGCAAACACAGCCCCCACAAAACACTTCAAAGCCAATGCTACCGGGGCTGGCAAGAAACTGGTTCAATATTACGATGACGAGTGTAAAGAGATCGTCCGTTCATTGTTTAGAAAGGACTTCGAGCTGTTCAACTATTCAACGGATTTCCCTGCCTGAACTCCGCGCAACCTTGGGGAAGCAACTATGAAGCTGTCCGTAATCATGACGACATACAACTCTCCGGTCTGGCTGGAGAAGGTGCTCTGGGGCTACAGCGTTCAGGATCATAAGAACTTCGAAATGATCATCGGCGACGATGGATCAACCGACGAGACTCGCAGAGTAATTGATCGCCTGCGTGAAGAAACCGGCATGACGATCAAACATGTCTGGCAGGAAGACAAAGGGTTCAGGAAATGCCGCATCCTGAACAAGTCGATCCTGCAGGCCGAATCGGAGTACGTGGTGTTTACCGATGGAGACTGCATACCGCGCAAGGACTTTCTCACCGTGCACGCCAACGAGGCTGAACCCCACACCTACCTGTCTGGCGGGTATCACAAGCTGCCAATGAGCACCAGCGAAGCAATAACCCGTGAAGACATTGTTTCCGGGCGCTGTTTCAATCTCAAATGGTTAAAAGCCCACGGACTGAAAAGCAGTTACAAAAACAGCAAGCTGACCGCCGGGCCGCTTCGGGCAAAAATTTTCAATACACTTACGCCTACCGCCTGCAACTTCAAAGGTTCCAACGGCTCAGCCTGGCTGAAAGACATACTTGCAGTGAACGGCTTTGACGAGCGGATGCCCTGGGGCGGGCTGGACCGTGAGTTCGGTGTGCGATTGATCAACTCCGGCATCAAGCCCAAGCATGTCCGGTACAACGCAATCGTCATTCACCTTGATCACAAACGGGGCTACAAGGATCCGGAACTGGTTGCCACTAACAAGGCGCTAAGGGTAAGCTCAGAAAAAAACAAAGTCACCGTCACGCCCTGTGGAATCAAACAGCTTGGCTCATCATCAGAAAACCGTTGAATCACTGAGAACGGAAATACCGCCCTTCGGATCAAGAAGGCCGGCAAAGATTGTGGAACAACTGATCCGGATCTGCCACAAGCCCTCCGGACCAATCGTCAGTCGGCTGCTGGCTCCGATCGCCCGCAGGTGGGTGATTCGCAATACAGCTGTCCTACCGATAGACGTGAATGTCGATGGAATGAATCTGCGTTGCCAGTTTACCGACAACTACTCCGAGAAAAAGTTCGTTTTTACACCCTGGCGATATGATGCCAAAGAACGAGAGATGCTGACGGAAGCCCTCGCCGGTGGCGGCACCTTCATCGATATCGGGGCCAACGTTGGCCTGTACACCCTCACTGCGGCAAGAGCTATGGCGGGGCAGACAGGAACGATTGTTGCTTTCGAGCCAAATCCCCTCACGATGGCGCGATTGAAAACCAATGTGGATGCCAACAGCTCCTGGACAGATGACAAAGTTCTGTTGTTGAACCATGGCGTTGCCGACCAGGAAACCAGCTTCACCCTTAACATCGACTCGAACAACCTGGGGGCAAGCAGTATTTCGGCCGACAAGGGTCAGAGCAACAGTAGTAACGAAGCCGCAACGATAGAAATTCCCTGTCGCCCTCTGCTCACCACCCTCTCGGAACTGGATATAACAACCATTGCGGCACTCAAGATTGATATTGAAGGTGCTGAGGATATTGCTTTGATGCCTTTCCTTGCCGACGCACCCGGGCCGCTTCTACCGCGGTTGTTGATTATCGAAAACTCGGAAGATCGATGGACCTCAGATGTGCACAGTGCACTGAAGGACCGGGGTTACACTGAAAGCTATCGTGGCAGAATGAACTCAGTATACCGCCTCTGAGCAGCCAATCACTCGGTAATAGTCTTACATAACTGGTAGAAACGCTCCGCAATTACTTCAGGACGGTAAGCATCCATACTCAGAAACTCCGACTTTCTTTGCTCAAACACCCGCCCGTTTATCCAACGCACAAGACTCTCAGCAAGCGAATCAGCGTCAGGCTCGAAATACTCCACCACCCTGTCCAGCGGGCTCCCCACGTCATAACCGGATATCACCAGTGAGGGCTTCCTGTGAAGCAGGATGTCATTCTCTATCCCTGACATTTTGCTCTTGCCGTATACCTCATGATACTTCCGGAAATGGGTATCGACCTTGATGGGTGCAACCAGAAAATCCACTCTTTGCACCTTTTCCTCGAACTCCTCCGCAGGGACGTAATCCGTGGAATACTCAAGGATGAACTTATCGGACTCGAGGGATCGGAAATCCGCAAGTATCGGGGCCGCTTGTTTACCACCGGCATTGCCCAACAAGATCAGGCGCACCGGCAGATCAAGCCGATCCAGGCACCGTTTTAACGCAAGATATACCAGGCGGAAATCTTTCTTGCTGTTAGTAACTTTCCCCGTCACGGCAATAGTGACGGGCCGGCTCACCTGCTCAGCTCCATCGTCCAGCTCCCCGGATTCACCGAGAAATCCGAACGGTAACACGGGCGACAGAATACGCTCTTCCTCAACCCAGCTGTTAGCCAGAACATAGTCCGTAATCGCCTGATTAGGGAACATGAAATAGTTAATTCTGTTGAGAAAACGCTTCTTGTCCCGCCACTCGCCACCGATCCAGACCTTGCGAATCAAATGGGAGAGAATACTGAGCGCATTGACCACGGGGCGATTGAAGTGGGAAGCAGGTGCCAGATCACAATGGACATTATGCACCCGAAGGATAGCGGGAGCCGAGAACCTGGAGTCAGCCAATTCTTTCCAGAAATGGCGGGCAGTGTTGAAATACATCAGGTCAGCTGAGGCAAAAACGGGTGCCGACCGCTCCAGAAATCCCGCGACACTCTCATCCTGACACTTCAGATAGACCGACAACCACTCTTCATTATCCGCTATCGATAGCCCGGTCTTTTCAAACACATCAGGAATAGTAACCAGACTCAGCGTAAACGGCGCATGGACAACAACCTGCGCCAAATTCCGAATGAGCTCACTATGATGGTGAAGCTCAACAACAACCAGGTGGATGGGTCGCTCTGCAACCATTGCCGTGTCGGCGGACATAGCCTAACCTCGCCCTCGGCCCAACAACCTCCGGATGGCAAGCTCCAGACTGTTAAGTTTCTTGAGCCAGCGACTTCCCTGCATAGGATAGTACCCCCAGGGCTTTTCCAACTTGCCGTTCGTGCACTCAAGAAAATCTTCAGCAAAAGGCAACGCATCCCGGGAACGATTTAACAAATCACGTGTTTGCGACTCATCCAACAGCCTGTAGGGAAAAAAGCCACACCCGCGCTGCTTTTCCGCAAGCTTTAGCGCCAAAGTCTTTCTTTTTCCTCGGTATGCCGGCACTTCCGGCAGCCACATGGCGAAGGGGGCAAAAAGGTGTGCAATACGATCAAAATGCTGCCGCGCCTGGCGATCGTTTACCGGTTCTGAGCGACCAAAGGACCACTGCTTATCAAGGAGCCGGGAGGGGCGAGTGATCAAAATCGCGGAGAAGTACTGACCGGCACTCTGGTCGGTGCCTCTGCGACGATATCCCCCCACCACGTCATCGAAGGCGAGTGTTTCGTTATCGCGGACACGATTGATCCCTTTAAGGAAACAAGGGTGAAGAAACGCAAGCCGGGGATTGTCTTCAAAGCAGCGATCAAACCGGTCAATTTCATCCGCGCTCACCGGGCGGACTACCTGCATATCATCTTGCAAAAACACAACTAACCGGTAGTCCCTTCCAAACTCGAGCGCTGACTGCATATTGCCGTAAAGCCCGCCCAGTTTATGAGTGGACTGATTGCCCGGCTGAAGCACGGTGTGTCGCGCACCGATGCTTTCAAGTACCTGCCCGGTGTATTCGTCATAGCTGTCATCATCAAACACAGCGATGTCAGCGTCTGGCATGCACTGCTCGATCGTGGATACACAGTGCTCGAGGAACTGACCACGATTGAATGAGAATACGCAGACCAACAGTCTGTCGTTCATAGTGCATCTCCCAATGTTTGCGACTTGCTTCGGGATGCCCCGGCCCAGAACCAGGTAAAACCGACCGGCATCCAAAGGTACAGCCAGATCGCTTTGGCAGAACTGATAACCCCCTGGGATGCGGTAAAGGTAAGCAGGAACACCATGCCTAACACGCCCAGAAGACGCAGTTTCTCCTCCAGCGGTCGTGGGTGTGTGAACACAGAGTAGATCACCAGCCCCATCATCGATGCAAGAAACAGCATCCCGATAATCCCGGTTTCTACCAAGGTTCCGATATATACGCTGTGAGGATGCCCTACCGGTATATGATTTGGTTCCCAGTATGCCTCCACTGCCGGAACATACCATTTCTCCGTGCCGAGACCGAACCCGACCCACCAGGACTCGGGGGGATAAAGGAAGTATCCCTTCCAGATTTCCAGCCTGTAGGACATACCACGGGCCATCAACTGGTCAACAAACCGCTCCGGACCATATATCAGGGTGACCGCTACGACCGCCACCAACAGTGCCACCCCATAGACGAAAACTTCTTTCCAGTTGGGACGGGCGAACAGGCCCAGCACCGCGAGAAACAGGAAATAAACCGCCATGGCCCCGATCGGAGCCCGGCTTTCCGACATAAGTACGGCCACACAGACCAGCACAAAGGAAATGATGACCAGAGCCCGGTCCAGCCACCCACGGGGATAACCGGCCTCAGTAAGAGCCAGGTGTCCCATGGCGAAAAGCACCAACAACACCGCACCGGTGTGAATAGGATTATGCAGCCCGCCAAAACCGCTCAGCCGACCGACAAACTCCTCAAGAAAAACAAATCGCACGATGCCTGCCAGGGCACCCAGCAACGACAGCCAGAGCAAATAACGCGCCCACCATAACCGGTTGGCCATGACGGCGGGCATCCAGAGCCAGAGGGCAAGCAGGAGGAAAGCCGACTCCACGCACCAGCGCAAGGCCCGGAAATGGTTCTCCACAGGCCCCAGCCCAACAAAAAAGGTCGTTACACCCGCGTAAGCAAAGAATACAAAAGCTGTCTTCAGCAACGGATCACCACGCAGGTGCAACAGTCGCCCTGAGAACATCAGTATCAGTAACGCCGGCATCACCACGCCATGGAAGAAGACTTTGTACAATTCCTGGTGAGGCCCGAGAACCGCAAGGAAGAGCCAGATCGCGAACAGCCAGGGCATCTTGCCCACCACACGATCAGCAAACACAAGGGGCGCGCTTCCGTTATCGGACACCATCTGGTGACTCTGTGTCATATCGTCAATCTAGCCATCAGAACGTCCGGAATCCTGCCTCATATCCCGCCACTTCGACTGCACCACCCGCAACCCGGTCCGTACCCGCGTATTAGTCTCACCACCAGTGTACCGCCCCTTGCTCACGTGACGAATGCGATAGACACCGGGAATCGGCAGTGGCTGGCCCTGGCTGCCAATCAGCCAGCGAAATGCCCGGTCCTCGTGGCACTTGGCAAAGCTCTCGGTCGGCTGCTGATAGAGGCCGATGTTGCGACAGTAACCCACTGCCCGGCACACATCCCCGTGAGCAATCTGCAGGGGCCCGGTAGCCTTGGAAGGATGGCGTGATACAAACGAGGTGGTGTCGATATCCAGAACCTTCGGCTCCCCGGCTCCGGCCTGCAGCATAGGATTGTCTTCCGCCAGCAGGTCGGTGGTGCGCTCTTCTTCGGGGAACACCAGCGCATCGGTGCGGCCCTGCAGCCGTTCCGCGAGAATATCCAGGCAACCTTCCCGGAACATCAGGTCGCAATCGGTAAACCATACCCAGTCCGCTTTGGTTTGGAGTGCGGCCTGGTTGCGGCCGATGCCACGGCGGAACAGCTTCTCTTTGGGAAGTGGCTGCCAGTTCCAGGTCACACCGGGCACCGTCTGGGTAGCAAAGAATTCCAGCAGGCGGACGGTGCCCTCGTCTTCCTCGCTGTAGAAGACGGTCATGGTCACATCCAGCTTTGTCGGCGGGAAGAGCACCAGTGAACTGAGCTGATAGACCAGGAAATGAGAGTAGTTCCAGCAGTGGCTGACCACTTCAAGGGAAAGATGACCGGTTCTGGCCCCGCGCTCGGCAACCGGCGGCAGGTCGGGCTCAAACCAACGGGCGGGTATCCAGCCCTTGGCGGCAAGTCGGAAAAAAGCAAGCTTGAGTTTATCCAGCATAGACCTGCCGCAACCTGTTACCCAGTCTTTGGACTGCTGTACGATTTAATAACTCTGCAGTCCCCCGAAACGGCGGCAATTCTAGCACGCCAGCCAGTGAAAATCAGATACTGCGTGTTACCACTGCGTAAACCCCCGGCTTGTTAACCACCAGTGGTAATGATAGCTTTCACGCCTTGCCTGTCACCCAATCAGGACATCTGTTTTGACCGCCAGACTGATTCCATTGATATTCCGTTTATTGTCACTGCTGAGCCTGCGCAGCGCCCAGAATCTGGGACGGCTGTTCGGGCGCATTGCCTGGCGCATGGGTGGGCGCTCGGCACAAACCACCCGGCAGAACATCGCGGCCTGCTTCCCGCAGATGCCGGAGAGCGAACAGCAAGCACTTTGCCGCGACAGCATGGCAGAAACCGGAGCCACCGGCCTGGAACTTCCTGCCATGTGGGAATGGCCCGTAGAGAAATGCCTGGGACTGATCCGGGAAATCGAGGGAGAGGAACTACTGGAGCAATACAAATCCGGCGATCAGGGGCTGGTCATTCTCGCCCCCCATCTTGGCAACTGGGAGCTGACCGGCCTGTTCTTTGCCTCCCACTACAAGATGGCCGCGCTCTACAGCCCCCCCAATCACCCGGGCTTTGAAGATTACATGACCCGGGTACGCAGCCGCAGCGGCTCCGAACTGGTCGCCACTGATCGCCGGGGCATCATGCGGCTGTTTAGCATTCTGAGAAATGGTGGTGTTGTCGGCATTCTGCCGGATCAGACACCGCGCCGGGAAGGCGGCGAGTTTGCGCCGTTTTTCGGCATCCCCGCGATCACCATGACCCTGGCATCCAAGCTGTTACACAAAACAGGTGCGCGGGCACTGGTCACCTACGCGCAGCGACTGCCAGACGGCAAGGGATTCCGAATGGTAATCCGCGAGGCGGACGAAGGGATCTATTCAAAGGATATGACCGAATCACTCACTGCCATGAACGATTCCGTGGAACGCTGTATCCGGGAGGCTCCGGCCCAGTACCAGTGGGAATACAAACGGTTTCGCCGCACCGCGCCGGGGGAAAAACCTGTCTACGGCTGAGGTGCCTGGCCCGGCTTTTTGTAGCCCTGCAACAATCCTTTCCAGAGCCGATCCCGCACAGCCCCATCCACACCCGCCAGGCATTTGTTGACGGACCGCAGCAACCGATCCAGGTTCTTCTGCTTCCAGGCGGCCACGCCCGCGCCTTTTGGCCTCAACGCACCCCGGTCAAAGTCGATCAGGTAGATCTGGTCTGCCACCAGAATGTTCATGCAGTTCAGGTCCGCGTGATAGACACCCGCATCGTGAAAGCGACGGATGCAGGCACCGGCCTGGTGCCAGAGGTGCTCGTCATCCGGCTCAACATAGTCTGACAGCGGCCTGGCATCCGGAATACGCTCCATCAGGATCGCCGCACGATAGGTCAGGCCCGCCCGCAGCCGGTAACCACAGGCAATCGGGCGAGGCACGGGCAGCCCACGCTCGCTTAGCTCATGCAGCAACAGGAATTCCGCCACCGAGCGAACCCGGTGGCGACCAGTGAAGAGGTAGTGTTTTTCAATCAGGTGCCGGGGCAGGCCGCCCCGGGAGAAGTGACGGAGCACCGCCGACAGGCTGTTCGCCTCGATAAACCATGCACTGCCCCGGCCACCACTGGTGACCGGTTCTGCCTGATCCCCCCAGTATTCCGGCATCAGCCAGTCAGCGGAGAAAGCATCCTTCCAGGGCGCTGACACAAGGCATGACCAGCCCTGATGTCTGTATTCCGAATAACCGCCCTGCATGGCTGATCAGCGGACCGGTGTCAGCCACTCGCCATGCTCGGCCAGCTTCCCTTTGACCGCATCGAAATACATGGATTGCAGTTTTTCCGTGACCGGGCCACGCTTGCCCTCGCCGATCTGACGGCCGTCCAGCTCGCGGATCGGCAGTACTTCGGCAGCAGTGCCGGTGAAGAAGGCCTCTTCGGCGATGTAGACTTCATCACGGGTGATGCGCCGTTCTTTCACCTGCAGCCCCATATCACGGGCAAAATTCAGGATGGTGTCACGGGTGATACCTTCCAGGCAGGATGTCAGCTCCGGGGTATGCAGCACGCCATCACGAACGATAAAGATGTTCTCGCCGGAACCTTCCGCCACATAGCCTTCGTTATCCAGCAGCAGGGCTTCTTCGGCACCGCCGGAGATAGCCTCATTCAGGGCCAGCATGGAGTTGATGTAGTTACCGTTAGCCTTCGCCTTACACATGGTGATGTTCACGTGGTGACGGGTGTAGGAGGAGGTGCGCACCTTGATGCCCAACTCCTTGGCTTCCGGCGACATGTACGAAGGCCAGCTCCAGGCAGCCACCATCACGTGCACTTTAAGGTTATCCGCACGCAGCCCCATGCCTTCAGAGCCCAGGAACGCCATCGGGCGCAGATAGGCCTCATCCAGGTTATTTTCCCGTACCGCGGCACACTGGGCTTCGTTCAACTGCTCCTTGCTGAACGGCATCTTCATATTAAGGATATGAGCAGAACGAAACAGGCGATCGGTATGCTCCTTGAGCCGGAAAATGGCCGGACCGTTCGCGGTATTGTAGGCACGCACACCTTCAAAACAGCCCAGGCCGTAATGCAGGGTGTGGGTAAGGACGTGGGTTTTGGCTTCCCGCCAGGGAACCATTTCACCATCCAGCCAGATAAGGCCATCGCGATCAGCCATCGACATTCTGTTCTGCTCCTGAATAAGCGGTTTTCGGGGATCCGGCATTCTAGCAGGAAAGCCGGATGAAAATAAATTTAGCCTGCTAATCAAGCATGACCTTTTTCCACATTTTCCGGATAAAGTCACGCTCGTCCGGGAAGGCACTGCCCTCAACCTGGCTGTTCATATTCTGCAAAGCCCGACGATGGATGGTGGAGCGCAGGGTGATAAACACTTCACGCAGCTGCTCTGTGTCTTCCACCTCCAGCACGCCTGCCCGGCCCAGCTCTTCCAGTTGGCGGATATTGTCGCTCCACTGGGTCAACTCCGGATGCTCGCCGCTCCACGCCAGCATCAGGTACTGCACCAGGAACTCGATATCAACGATGCCCCCGGTATCGTGCTTGATATGGAACACCTCCGGCTGACGGGATTCCGGAGTGCCCAGATTGCTGCGCATCTTCTCCCGCATCTCGACCACATCTTCCCTGAGTTTTTGCTTGTCCCGGGTCTTGCAGAGAATCTCGTGCCGGATCTTCTCAAAGGCTGCAAGAGTGTCAGGGCAACCGGCTACCCCCCTTGCCCGGGCCAGCGCCTGATGCTCCCAGGTCCAGGCATCGTTCTGCTGGTATTTCTCAAAGGCCTGCACGGTGCTGACCAACAGCCCGGAATTGCCGGACGGACGCAAACGCATATCCACTTCGTACAGTTGGCCAGAGGGTGTCTGGGTATTGAGGATATGCACAATACGCTGCCCGAGGCGGGTGTAGAACACGGCGTTGTCGATGGGTTTGTCGCCATCCGTTACCAGCTGCGGGTCGGCCTGGTGCACAAACACCAGATCCAGATCCGAGGTGTAACCCAACTCGATCCCACCAAGCTTGCCGTAGCCGATGATGGCAAAGTCGGTGTCGCAGGCCGAGCCATCCGCCCGGCGCGGATAGCCGTGGCGGCTGACCAGATTGGCGAAGGCCACCTCCACCACGTGATCGAGCACCACTTCAGCAATCCAGGTCAGATAATCACTGACTTTCATCAGCGGCAGAGTACCTTTCAGCTCGGAGGCGGCCACCCGCAGAATATGCGCCTTCTTGAAATGGCGCAGAGACTCCATCTGCTCTTCCAGATCCTCGAAGGGTATCCGCAACATCTGCTGGCGCAGATCATCCTGCAGCTCTTCCTTGGCGGGCGGACTGTAGAGACTCTCCGCATTCAGCAGCTCGTCCAGCAACAGGGGCGTTTCCGCCAACTGACGGGCGATCCAGGGGCTCTCGCTGCACAGCTTCACAAGCTGGGTCCGGGCCCCGGGATTCTCCAGCAACAGCACCATATAGGCGGTACGCCGCAGGATGGCCTCTACCAGCTGCCGCACCCGCTGGAGGGTTTCTGACGGCTGCTCCACCTGGGTCAGCGCCTCCAGCAGCACCGGCATGAACTGATTCAGCCGCTTACGCCCCTGGGTCTGCAGGGTCTGAATCGTACGACTGTCCCGCAGTTCGCCGAGGATAGCCACGGAGTCCTGCGGTGCTTCGTAACCGTGCTTCTCCAGCCATTCACAGGCAGCGGCTTCCTCCATCTCCGCCAGCCACAGTTCATGCCAGCCATCATCAATGGCACCGGCTTCTTCCTCCTCATCCTCGATCGCGATGATATCCGCAAAATGCCGGGCCACCTTTTCCCGATGGCTGTCCAGTTCCGCCAGGCACTCATCCCAGTGCTCATACCCCATCACCAGCGCCACCCGCGACCGGGACAGGTCATCCTCCGGCAGCAACTGGGTCTGTTTGTCCTCCATGCCCTGCAGCGCATGCTCGAGATTCCGCAGGAACAGGTATGCCTGCCGAAGCTCCTGCACGACCTGTGAAGGCAACAGCTCCAGCTCTTCAAGCTCTCGCAGGATCACCAGCAGCTCCCGTTGCTGAAGCTCCCGGTCCCGGCCACCGCGGATCAACTGGAAGGCCTGCACCACAAACTCGATTTCCCGGATGCCACCGCTGCCGAGCTTGATATTGTTTTCCAGGCCTTTGCGACGCACCTCGCGGCTGATCATCGCCTTCATACTGCGCAGGGATTCAAAGGCACTGAAATCGATGTACTTGCGGTACACAAACGGCTTGAGGTTTTGCATCAACACCGCGCCAGCCTGCTGATCACCAGCCACTACCCGGGCCTTTACCATGGCGTAGCGCTCCCAGTCCCGGCCCTGGTCCTGATAATAGGTCTCCAGTGCGGCAAAACTCAGTGCCAGGGCTCCACTCTGGCCATAGGGGCGCAGGCGCATATCCACCCGGAACACAAAGCCGTCGGCGGTGATCTGATCCAGGGCCTGAATCAGCCGCTGTCCCAGGCGGACAAAGAACTGCTGGTTATCCAGGGAACGCCGCCCACCCCGGGTTTCTCCCTTGCCCGGGAACGCGAAAATCAGGTCAATATCCGAGGAAACGTTGAGCTCCCAGCCACCCAGCTTGCCCATACCCAGAACCACCATCTTCTGGGGGCCTTCTTCGCCGGTTGCAGGGTTGATGCCCCAGGGGGTTCCCAGCTGAGTGCAGGTGTCTTCGTACAGCCATTCGAGCGCACCATCGATGCAGGTGTCGGCAAAACAGCTGGTCGCCGTCATGGTTTCCTGCAGGTTGGCCCAGCGCAGCAGATCGCGCCAGACAATGCGGAACTGGATTTCCCGGCGAAACCGGCGCAAGGCGGTGTGCAAGGAAGCCTCATCGGTGACCTGTTCGACGTATTCGCGCCAGCGCTCGGTCAGGTAGTCTGCCGAAGTCACTTCAGTGAGTGGACGGGAAGCCACCAGCGCCTTTATCTGCTCCGGATGCCGTTCCAGTGTTTCCCTAAGAAACAGGCTGCGGGCCACAGCGTTTGCCACCACCGACGCATCCATGCCATTACCCGGCACCAGCCAATCCGGCACCCCTTCGGGAAACACGGAGGACCAGCAACCGGCCACGTCATCAGCAAGACCCGCCGGCAAATCGCTCCACGGCTCGGACATAAGGCAAACCCCTGTAACTCTGTTATATTTCCAGTACTGTATAACGAACGCACCCGCGACTGAACCACCCCAAGGATCAAGATGCTGCGGAACCGCCGCCCACTGAACCCGGAACACCAGCTGGCACACCTGCCCATGTCCGGCATTATCCGCGCGCGCATCAAGCGGTTGTTCACAATTCTTGGCGGTCTGCTGGCCGCTCAGACCGCAATAATATGGGCGGCGGAAGATCTGACGCTGTTCGAATCCTTCTGGATGACCATGACCACACTGGTGACGGTGGGCTATGGTGACTACGCACCTGCCACCACCATCGGCCGTATCAGCACCATTGCGGTCATGTTTGTCGCTGCAATCACACTGATGACGCTGATTGTCAGCGATTTTATCGAATACCGGTTCTATCGCCGGGAACGCATTGTCACCGGACGCTGGGTATACAAAATGAAAGACCACATCGTGATCATCAACACACCGCGCAATGGCGGCGAACAATACTTCATGCGGTTTGCCTCCCAGGTCAGAGCCGTCCCCGGATACGAGACCGTGCCCATCATGCTGCTGACCCGGCAATTCCCCATGGGTCTGCCACCCGAGCTGTCCGATGTGGGTCTGGTGCACTTCCACGGCTCCGGCAGTGATCCTGCCTCCCTGAAAGCAGTGCACGCCGGTAGCGCCAGACACATTATCATCCTGGCCGCAGATGAGTCGGACCCTTCATCCGACAGCCTGACCTTTGATATTGCCCACCGCCTGAGCGAATCGAATCTGGCCCACAGAACCACGGTGGAATGCGTGTCGGATGCCAACCGGGAGCGTTTCAAAAGCGTTGGTGTTCGCACGGTGATCCGCCCGGTGCGGACCTACCCGGAAATTATGGTTCGCGCCGTGGTAGCGCCTGGATCGGAGCGGGTACTGGAGGATATGTTCAACTACCAGAACGATCATCCACACCGCTACGACCTGACACTGGACGATCTGAACTGGGCGGATATCGTCAGCGCCCTGATCCGCCACGGGATCGGGACTGCCCTGGCCTATATCGACAACGACAACGAAGTGATCTGCCACCCGGACACCCACCGGGAAATCGAGGGCAAGGGGCTGATCGTGCTGGTCAAATCCGGCGAAACGCCGTCCGTTGGCGTGGTGGAAGAAGCGCTGGAGCGTTACCGGCAATTCCTGGAAAAATGGCACCAGCTGCAGGACGATGCTGCAGCAGAGTCCGCAGAGAAAGAAAAAGCAGAAACGGATCGCTGAAAACTGGGTGCGTCAGCTTACCGCCAGGGCAAGCTGTAGCTGGCCCAGTTCCGGACGACTGATCAACTTGCGAACCTCAGTGCCGCGGCCCAGCTCCTCACAGAGCCACTGACAGGCATCCGTCATGCCCTTATCCGACGCAGCGCCGCGAATTGCTTCAAGGCAGGATCCGGCCACCTGCAGTGGCTTACCGGTCAGCCAGGCCTTGCTCAGGACCTCCAGCAGCTGCAATGGCTCCCAGCGGCCATCCTGCGGGGGCATCCCGGGCTCATAGAGGCCTGCCAGGTAGTATCCCTGCTCCGCCTTGCTGACCAGGTTCAGAAACACCGGCACCTGTGCCGCCATTTGACTCGCCCAGTCCATCAATGCCGCCGGCTCTCCCGCTTTCAGTTCGAATTCCACCTCATCCAGGGGAGCCCATATATCACCGGCGATCACCTGCCCCCTGTCGACCGCCACTTCAATCGCGCTGTCACCGGCCTCTATCATCAGCACCCGGCGTTCGAAATTGGTTTCGAATACCGGAGCCAATTCCGCGAGGTTCAACCCTTCACCAACCAGCGTATCCGCCAGTAGCCCAAGCTTCAGATCCGGGCCGGGCAGCTCCCACTCCCATTCCTGCCGGCGGTGGGCTCCATCCACGAACTCGCCCTGGGTCTTCAGGGTCTGAATAAAACGGTCTCCCTTCTGGCGCACACGCAGGGCAATTTTACGGCGGTTCAGCTCGCCGTTTGCGGTGTCATAGTAGCGATTGACCAGTGCTTTGCTGCCCTGATCACTCACTCCATCACGGGACAACAGCCAATTCACAGCCGCGTCGATCTGGCGACTATCCAGTGTGAGCTTGATTTCCAGTTCCTCTGCCATCCAGATACCTCAAACAAAGAATACAAAAAAACCGGCGACCCTGAGGTCGCCGGTTTTGGGGTACTTCGATTAGCCGTGGGGCTGATCAGAAGTAGTAGACAGCACCAACAGCTGCAACGGAGCTCTCGCTCTCGTCGCCAACGCCGTATGCACCATCGTCACCACCGCCGAGGTAGCCCTCGAAGTAGACGTACATGTGATCAGACACGTTGTGAAGAGCCTGCACAGTCACTGTGTTGTTGTCCACTTCGGCTGCAGAATCATCCGCGAACATCTCGTAAGACAGAGCGAACTGGTTGGCACCCAGCGTGTAGACACCCTGAACACCGACGGTGTCGCCCACGTCCTTACGAGTCTGGTATTCGCCGGTTACGGACAGGTTGTCCATGCTGTAGGTCGCACGCAGACCGTAGGTGTTCTCGTTGCTGGAGCTGGTAGTCGGGTTACCGTCGTTATCCGGGCTACCATCTTTAGAGTACAGAAGGTTGCCGTCGTTGGAATCCATAGCGAAGGCAAGTTCAAGCGCATCCATGGTGTAGATGGCTGCCAGCTGGTAAGGATAGGACTTACCGCCGGTCTTGCTGTCGCCGTTAACCTGGACAGCCGCACCCAGCTTAAGACCGCCAAAAGACAGGGACATGTACTGGATCAGGTCACCTTCACCGGTTTCGTAGCTCCCACCGATGCTCAGGTCTGCTGCTTCGTAGAAGTTGGCAATCGTGTCGATGGACGTTTCGTACATGGAATCGTCAGAGCCAACCCAGATCTGACCGAAGGAATCGCCCTCGATACCGATGTAAGCTTCATCCAGTGCGTCGATACCGCTGCTCTCTGCCTTGTCATCGGCATTGATACCTTCAAGCTCGACCTTGAAGAAGCCAGTGATGCCCGGCGCAATTTCGTGGTCGTGAAGAACGCCCAGAGTGGAACCGTTGTCACGATGGCCGATTTCGGACTCACCACCAGTTACGTCGCTGTGCACCAGCGCATACTGGATGTTACCGTAAATGGTAGGCATGGAATCCATTTTGGCAGCCAGCTCCGAGGCAGACATCTGTGCCTGGGCGAAAACACTGCCGGAGAAAGTAGCGGCGGCAATTGCGGACGCAATAAGCGTCTTTTTCATGTTGCGTCTTCCTTTTTGAGTTAACTCAGGTTTTCAACGTCGGGTGAGCCCGCTCTGTCTTGAATTATTTTTGGCTGCTTTCTCAGCAAGTTTTTCAATCACTTACAACACATAGTTCACGTGCTGCATGATAATCCTTCTTTAATACACTGACCGGCATTTTGCAAATTTTTAACCCCGGTTTTTAGTTCAATTTTTCACACTATGCCCTGTTTTTATGCCGAACATCCATACCCGGGCGAAGGCTACCTGGTACAAACAAATTCGGGGCCAGTTTCTGTTTATGGCGAAATATCAACAACTAAAACTCTCCACCGCAGAAAACCAGCCTTGAAAAAAGCGCATTCAAGCTGGCTGGCGCACCAAACCGGTACGCTGCATCACTCCGGCCACCACTATCTGGCACTCACCCATTTTGCCTTCCGGTTTGTAACATAAATGTTACAGGCCCGTCATTCACAAGACTCACTTTCATATCTGCGCCAAAACGCCCGACCGAGACCCGCTCCTCACCCAGCATCCGACGGCTTTCACCTGCAAAAAACTCAAACATCTGATTGGCCTGGTCCGGTGCGGCAGCCGAAGAAAAACCCGGCCGGGTACCGGAACCTGTGTCTGCGGCAAGCGTAAACTGGGGAACAATCAACAGGCCGCCGGCCATGTCCTTCAGGCTGCGGTTCATGCGGCCCTGCTCGTCGGGAAAGATTCGGTAACTGGTAATTTTCTGGCAGAGTTTCGAGGCATCGGCTTCTGAATCGTCGCGTTCCACCCCCAAAAGCAGCAGAATGCCTCTCTGGATGGCTCCGATCGTCTGGCCATCCACAACCACGCTGGCTTCACTGACTCGCTGAATCAGTCCCTTCATCAGGATCCCTGTTGTTATAATTTTTTAAGCTTACCGGATTCTATACAGGTGTGATGCGCCTCACAAGCCTTCATCAGACAACCGGGTCCCGGTCCTCCCGGGCAATCTCCGCGGCCACCTCATCAACGCCGTGCATCAGTGCATCCACAATGGCCGGCTCCGAGGCTGAGTGGCCCGCATCGCGGATAATCCGCAGACTGGCCCGGGGCCACTCAGCGCTGAGGGCCAGGGCATTTTCCAGCGGGCACACCATATCGTAGCGTCCGTGGACGATGATGCCGGGAATATCAGCAAGCCGATCCGCGTTCCGCAGAATCTGGTCCGGCTCCAGAAAAGACTGATTCATGAAGTAGTGGCATTCAATGCGCGCCAGGGCAATGGCCACGTGGGGGTGGCCAAAATGCTCGACCACTTTCGGGTTCGGGTGCAAAGTCGCGCAGCGACCTTCCCATATTGACCAGGCCTTGGCCGCCTGGATCTGCTCCAGCTCGTTGTCGCTGGTGAGTCTGCGGTAATAGGCAGCGACCAGATTATCCCGCTCACCTTCCGGAATCGGCTCCAGAAAGTCCTGCCAGTAATCCGGGAAGATCCGGCTGGCTCCGTCCTGGTAAAACCAGTGAATATCCCGGGGCCGGCAGAGGAATATGCCCCGCAACACCAACCCCAGCACATTCTCCGGGTAGGTTTCGGCGTAGACGAGGCTGAGGGTCGACCCCCAACTGCCACCAAACAGCATCCAGCGATCAATACCGAGAAAATGCCGCACCTTTTCCATGTCATCGACCAGATGCGCAGTGGTGTTGCTTTCCAGCTCCGCCAATGGCGTAGAACGCCCTGCCCCGCGCTGATCCATCAGAATGATGCGGAAACGCTCCGCATCAAAAAAACGGCGGTGATAATCCTCGCAGCCACCACCCGGCCCGCCATGAACCACCAGTACCGGCATACCATCCGGATTGCCGGATTCTTCCAGATAAAGCTCGTGAGTATCGTCTACCGCCAGGTGATGGCGGGCGTAGGGTTCGATTTCCGGGTAGAGCGTAAGCATCGTCGACTCCGTTTCGGGGATAACGGTAGTCTAGCTGAGTTTGGTGGGGGGCTTCATTGATTTTGGGCTGCTGGGTAGCTAGAGGCGGGGTCTGTCCCTACGGGACTGACCCCTTTGCACGGAACCTTAAGCTGGAAGCTCTGGGGTCAGTCCCGTAGGGACAGACCCCGTCGATGGCTTGGTGCCCTGGTCGCGGAGTATTCGGGCTGGAAGCTCTGGGGTCAGTCCCGTGGGGACAGACCCCGTCGACAGCTTTTCCGCGGCCATTCAGCCTTACTGCTTGTTCGCCCGCTTGCGCTCGTTTTCGGTGAGCAGCTTCTTGCGCAGGCGGATCGACTTGGGTGTGACTTCCACCAGCTCGTCATCGTCGATGAACTCCAGGGCCTGCTCCAGAGTGAACTTGATGGGCGGCACCAGGCCGATCACTTCGTCTTTACCGGAGGCGCGCATGTTATCCAGCTTCTTGCCCTTGGTGGGGTTGATCACCAGGTCGTTCTCACGGCTGTGGATACCGCACAGCTGGCCTTCATAGATATCCTGACCCGGCTCGAGGAACAGCTTGCCCCGGCTCTGCAGGGTTTCCAGGGAGTAAGTCAGCGCGGTGCCGTTGGCCATGGATACCAGCACGCCATTCTGGCGGTTGGTCATGGTGCCTTCCTTGATCGGCCCGTAGTGGCTGAAGGTAGAGGTCAGGATACCGGTACCGGATGTCATGGTCAGGAAGCTGTTACGGAAGCCGATCAGACCACGGGCGGGAATGGTGTAGTCCAGACGCAGACGGCCCTTGCCATCCGGCACCATGTTGGTCATTTCGCCCTTGCGCAGACCCAGCTGCTCCATCACGGGGCCCTGGTGCTGCTCTTCGATATCCACGATCACGTTTTCGTAAGGCTCCTGCTTTACGCCATCAATCTCGCGGATCACCACTTCCGGGCGACCGACTGCCAGCTCGAAGTTTTCCCGGCGCATATTCTCGATCAGTACGGACAGGTGCAGCTCGCCCCGACCGGAAACCTTGAACTTGTCCGCAGAACCACCCTCTTCCACACGCAAGGCCACGTTATGGAGCAGCTCTTTTTCCAGACGTTCCTTGATGTTACGGCTGGTGATGTACTTGCCTTCCTTGCCGGCGAACGGAGAGTCGTTAACCTGGAAGGTCATGGACACCGTCGGCTCATCCACAGTCAGGGCCGGCAGGGCCTCGACATTGTTCTGATCACACAGGGTGTCGGAAATGAACAACTGGTCCAGACCACTGACACACACAATGTCGCCCGCCTGGGCCTCATCCACTTCCACACGCTGGAGACCGGAATGACCCATAATTTTCAGGATACGACCGTTACGCTTCTTGCCGTCAGCACCAATCGCAGTCACTGGCGTATTGGTTTTGACCTTGCCACGCATGATGCGGCCGATACCGATCACACCCAGGAAGCTGCTGTAATCCAGCTGGGAGATCTGCATCTGGAAAGGGCCTTCCGGATCTACCGCAGGGGCCGGGACGTGGTCCACGATCGCCTGGAACACGGCATCCATGTTGTCATCCATGGCTTCATGGTCCATACCCGCAATACCGTTCAGGGCGCTGGCAAACACAATCGGGAAATCCAGCTGCTCGTCGGTGGCACCCAGGTTGTCGAACAGATCGAACACCTGATCCACTACCCAGTCAGGGCGGGCACCCGGACGGTCAATCTTGTTGACCACGACAATCGGACGCAGGCCGGCATCAAAGGCTTTCTGTGTCACAAACCGGGTCTGCGGCATGGGGCCGTCGATGGAATCCACCACCAGCAGAACACTGTCGACCATGCTCATTACCCGCTCGACTTCCCCACCGAAGTCGGCGTGGCCCGGGGTGTCCACAATGTTGATATTGTAATCGTGCCACTTCAGAGCGGTGTTCTTCGCCAGAATGGTGATACCGCGCTCTTTTTCCTGGTCATTGGAATCCATAACGCGCTCGTTCTCGAGCTCTTTACGGTCCAGGGTGCCGGACTGGCGCAGCAACTGGTCAACCAGGGTTGTTTTACCATGGTCTACGTGGGCAATAATGGCGACATTTCTGAGCTTTTCTATCACAACTGTATCCTGGGGGGTATGCAAAAGCCTGAACATTTTCTGAACAGGCGAAATTTAAGTGGCGCGCAGTATATAGCAAAGTCCGGTTGGTTAATATGAAGATTACTGCCTATCCTGAAAATCCCGGAAAGCACCACAAAAGTGCGCAGAGCCGTTTAGCGCACCATAATGATGCACTTCTATGGTGCATAAACCAGGCATCGCCGCTGACAGACGCGCCAAAAGTGCCCGAACGCCCTGATACTGCGCACTTCCGAGATGCCCACAAAAAACTGGCAAGGCTATTGCTTAATCCTGCTTAGCCAATTTCGAAGGTAAGCCCATCCGGCTTCTGATAAGCTGCCGGAACTCAACAAAAGCAGGCTGGCCTCTTCAGCAAGAAGGCCCTACTGCTAAAACGAACACAGACATACCCCTGCCTGGCAGGGAAAACTACGGAGCATGCAGAATGTCCAAGACCCTTGATCTGATCAAAGAACACGATGCCAAATGGATTGATATGCGGTTTACCGACAGCCGCGGCAAGGAACAGCACGTTACCCTGCCCGCCAGCGAAGTGGACGACGACTTCTTTGCCGAAGGCAAGATGTTCGACGGCTCCTCCATCTCCGGCTGGAAAGGCATCAACGAATCCGACATGATCCTGATGCCGGACGACGAAACCGGTGTTCTCGATCCGTTCACTGAAGAAACCACCGTCAACATTACCTGCGACATCGTGGAGCCTTCCACCATGCAGGGCTATGAGCGCGACCCCCGCTCAGTCGCCAAGCGCGCCGAGGAATACCTGAAGTCTACCGGTATCGCCGAAGGTGCCCTGTTTGGTCCCGAGCCGGAGTTCTTCGTGTTCGATTCCGCCAAGTGGAAAGTCGACATGCAGGGAGCCATGTACGAACTCTACTCCGAGGAAGCCGCCTGGGTATCCGGTGAAGACTTCGACCGCAACAACATCGGTCACCGTCCTGGCGTTAAAGGCGGTTACTTCCCGGTTCCGCCGGTAGACAGCCTGCACGACCTGCGTGGTGCCATGTGTGCGGCCATGGAGTCCATGGGCCTGGACATTGAAGTGCACCACCATGAAGTGGGTACCGCCGGCCAGTGCGAAATCGGCGTGGGTGCCAACACCCTGACCCGCAAGGCAGACGAAGTACAGATTCTGAAGTACTGCGTACACAACGTGGCCCACGCCTACGGCAAAACCGCCACCTTCATGCCCAAGCCGGTAGTAGGTGATAACGGTTCCGGCATGCACGTTCACATGTCCCTGAACAAGGACGGCAAGAACCTGTTCGCGGGCGACGGCTATGCCGGCCTGAGCGAAATGGCCCTGTACTACATCGGCGGTGTCATCAAGCACGCCAAGGCCATCAACGCCTTCACCAACGCTTCTACCAACAGCTTCAAGCGTCTGGTACCAGGCTTTGAGGCACCGGTCATGCTGGCCTACTCGGCCCGTAACCGTTCGGCCTCTATCCGTATCCCTTACGTGAACAGCCCGAAAGCACGTCGTATCGAAGTTCGCTTCCCGGATCCGGCTGCCAACCCGTACCTGGCCTTCGCAGCCCTGATGATGGCCGGCCTGGACGGCATCCAGAACAAGATCCACCCGGGCGATGCCATGGACAAGGATCTGTACGACCTGCCCAAGGAAGAGGCGCTGAACATTCCGACCGTTGCCGGAACCTTCCAGGAAGCCCTGGACTGCCTGGAAGCGGACCACGAGTTCCTGACCCGTGGCGGCGTGTTCACCGAAGACATGATTGCCGGCTACATTGACCTGAAGCGCGGCGAAGTGGAAAAGCTGAACATGACCACCCACCCGGTCGAGTTCGAGCTGTACTACTCCGTATAAGGCCCCGGCCTTTTCGGTACCTAAGCCCCGCCCCGTGCGGGGCTTTTTTTTGATCCTTGACGAACGGTAAGGTGTGGAGATTGAAAACCGCGCGGTCGCGGTCGATAATCAGGTTAAACAACAACGCAGGCTGCTGTTACATGACTTTCAGGCTTCTTATTCTCACCGGCATGATTACACTGACCTCCTTCGCCGCTCATGCAGAGGTTTACCGGCACGTGGATGCCCAGGGCAATGTCACCTTCTCAGACGAGCCCATGGATGGCGGTGAGACCATCAGAGTCAAACCCGTCACCACGGTTACCCTGCCGAAACCGCAGGACGTGCAGGATGCCCCCGAGGTGATCGAACAGGCCCGGGAAGAAGGCGAGCGCTACACCAGTGTGTCCATTGCTTCCCCTTCCGATGGCGAAGCCTTCCACAGCGGCAGTGGTAATGTACAGATCCAGGTCACAAGCTCGCCGGCGCTGCAGCCCGGCCATCGCTACGAGGTTACACTCGATGGCCAGCCGGTCGGCCAGACCACGTCAGGATCGGTGACGGTCAATCACATTGACCGGGGCACACACGAAGCGGCGGCCCATATCATTAATGAGAACGGCATTCGCGTTCGCAGTGGCGACACCATTTCCTTCACGGTTCATCGCCCATCCAGGCTTAACTGACCTGACTCGCACTATATTGGTGCATTCGCACCATAAAAAAGCCATACTCTGACCAGATCCGGGGCGCTGGCACCGGCTCAGGCGGAGATGCCCCTCCCCGCTGCACCAATCCATAGCGCTCCTGCAAGGCGTACCGGCCTGTGCCCGGCAACAGCGCATTATTTCCGCTCCTGATTGCAAACTGGTTCGCTTCTTGCAGACCAATCCACGACATAAAAGGGAGCATCCATGGCAACACCTGCGGAATACAAGAATATTCTCGACAGCCTGACCACGGCGGTACTGGTACTCGGTGACGGACTCACCATCAAATACCTGAATCCCGCAGCGGAAAACCTGTTTGAAACCAGTATCACCCGCAGCCAGGGAAACCCTTTCAGCGACATACTGGTGGATTCCGGGGATGCCCTGAAAACCCTCCACGCCGCTGCCAGCAACGGCCAGTCCTACACACGCCGCGAGGCGGAGTTCTGCCTGCTCAGCGGATCCCGTCTGATGGTGGACTACTCGGTATCTCCGGTGGGCGTTGATCCCAACGAGATGCTGGTGGAAATCCAGCCCCGTGACCGGCTCCTGCGAATCAGCCGGGAGGAAGACCTGATTGCCCAGCAGGAAACCACCCGCATTCTGGTGCGGGGCATGGCCCACGAGATCAAGAATCCCCTGGGCGGGATTCGCGGTGCCGCCCAGTTGCTGGACCGGGAGCTGGATGGTGACGACCAGCGGGAGTACACCCGGGTCATTATCGACGAAGCCGACCGGCTGCGCTCTCTGGTAGACCGCATGCTGGGACCGAACAAGGCCCTGAAACTGGCCAGCACCAACATTCACGAAGTGCTGGAACGGGTCAAGACCCTGCTGGAAGCGGAAAGCCGCGGACGCATCAGGTTCTGCCGGGATTACGATATCAGCCTGCCGGAGCTGCAGGGAGACAAGGAACAACTGATACAGGCATTCCTGAACATCGCCCGCAACGCCATGGAGGCCGCTTTCGAGAACGGCCATCCCAGCGAGCCACCCATGATTACCTTCCGCACCCGGGTACTGCGCCAGTTCACCATTGGTCACACCCGTTACCGACTGGTCTGCCGGGTGGACGTTATCGACAACGGGCCGGGCATTCCCCAGGACCTGCTGCAGAACATCTTCTATCCGATGATCAGTGGCCGGGCCAGCGGCACCGGGCTGGGCTTGTCCATCACCCAGAGCATTATCGGCCAGCACCATGGGCTGGTGGAGTGTGAGAGCGAACCCGGCAAAACCGATTTCATCGTCTTCCTGCCTCTGGAGGAGAACAAATGAGCCAAACGGCGAACGTATGGATTATTGACGACGACCGCAGCATCCGCTGGGTATTGGAGAAGGCCCTCAGCCAGGCCGGTATGGAGCCACGGGTTTTTGAAACCGGCGAAGGCATCATGAACCGTCTGTCCCAGGAACAACCGGATGCCATCATCAGTGACATTCGCATGCCCGGGGTCGACGGCATTACGCTGCTCTCCAGCATTGTCGAAGCCTACCCGGATCTGCCGGTCATCATTATGACCGCCCACTCGGATCTGGAAAGCGCCGTCACCAGCTACCAGACCGGCGCGTTCGAGTACCTTCCCAAGCCGTTTGATGTGGATGATGCCGTTGCCCTGGTAAAACGCGCCGTGGCCCACAGCCATGAAAAACGCGCCAGCAATGTCCCCCAGGCGGACACCAGCAAGCCCAATACCGAGATTATTGGCGAGGCACCGGCGATGCAGGAAGTATTCCGCGCCATCGGCCGCCTGTCCCACTCCAACATTACCGTGCTGATCAACGGCGAGAGCGGTACCGGTAAGGAACTGGTCGCCCAGGCTCTGCATAATCACAGCCCCCGGGCCAATCATCCGTTTATTGCCCTGAACATGGCGGCGATTCCCAAGGATCTGATCGAGTCAGAACTGTTCGGTCATGAGAAGGGGGCCTTCACCGGAGCCGGAGCTGCGCGGCAGGGCCGGTTCGAGCAGTCCAACGGCGGCACCCTGTTCCTGGATGAAATCGGCGACATGCCCGCCGACACCCAGACCCGCTTGTTGCGGGTACTGGCCGACGGGGAGTTCTACCGGGTGGGTGGCACCACGGCCATCAAGGTGGATGTGCGTATTATCGCCGCCACTCATCAGGACCTGGAAAAACTGGTGCAGGCGGGCAGCTTCCGTGAAGACCTGTTCCACCGGCTGAACGTGATTCGCGTGCACCTGCCCAAACTGGCGGAACGGCGTGAAGACATCCCCAGGCTGATGGGCCACTTCCTGAAGCGGGCCGCCAAAGAACTGAGCGTGGAGCCCAAAGTTTTACGCCCGGAGGCGGAAGAATACCTCACCACCCTGCCGTGGCCCGGTAACGTGCGCCAGCTTGAAAACACCTGCCGCTGGCTGACGGTCATGGCCAGCGGCCGGGAAATTCATATCGACGACCTGCCACCGGAACTGATGGAACAGGCAGACACCCCCACCACCGGTGAGACCTGGCAGGAGGGCCTGAAGAACTGGGCGGAACAGGAACTCAAACGCGGCCACAAGGGGATTCTGGATACTGCGGTTCCGGAGTTCGAGAAGATCATGATCGAGACCGCCCTGAAGCACACCGGCGGGCGGCGGCGGGATGCCTCGGTTCTGCTGGGCTGGGGACGCAACACCCTGACCCGCAAGATCAACGAGCTGGGGCTGGATCATCCGGAGATGGAGGAGCACTAATCCGTGCTCTCCCTCCAGTAGATCACCCGGTCATGCCCCCGGTACACACCGAACGTTGCTGTGGCGGTCGGGTCGTCGAGGGTACCGTCGCCGTCCAGGTCATCTTTCTGCCAGTCCGGCACGCCGCCCCACACAAGGGTGTCTTCTCCCTCTGAGCCGTTTGCTTCCAGCACCAGCGGGCCACCCAGACCATTATCGAAGATACCATTGGCGGGTACCAGGTAGTGATGATTGGCGGTATTGCTGGTTATGTTGGCAGTACTCCAGTCCGTGCAGCCGGGAACATCATCGCTCATCACGAAGCGATCGCCATTCCAGTACTCCATCTGCAGCGGCATCGTCAGCTCTTCAATATTTTCCGGGCCGTAAACGTTCTGGGGAGAGAAGCGGCCGTAGCGGACCTGGAACGAAGCAATCGGATCCGACCGGCTCGCTCTTTTTCGACTCGAACCGGCGCTGTTTGAAGAACTCGCCCACGGTAATCACCTTCTCCTGGTCCGCCACTTCCAGAATCTTTGCCTCCAGAATCACCTGACGCTGCAGGATCAACTGGGTACGGGTCAGGTAATCTTCCACCTGCCGAAGCACCTGAGGCCGACTCCGGATCATCACCAGTCCGGCACCGGGATTGATAATCACCTGCTGACCGTCCGCAGAATCAACAATCATGGAAAGTGCGCGATCAATGTCCGACCAGAAATCCGATTCGGTATCCGTGGAAATGCGGGTGCCCACCAGATTGGATGCACCACCTTCCTGGCTGCTGCCGTTGTCATTGCCGGCATTACCGGTGCGGGCATTGGTCACCTGCCCCGAGCTGACCCGGGTCTCCGAGCCGCCGCTGCGCTTGAAGTGCAGATAATCGATGGGGAAAATCCGGGTCTGCACCCGGTTCTCGCCCACCCGGAACAAACGGCCCTGGCGGCGGATGTCCAGATCGTAGACATCCGCGGCGATGTTTCGAGAATATCTTTCAGCAGGGATACCACCGCCAGCTCCCAGCCTATATAGAGTATTGCCACCAGCAAAGCCAGAGCCAGCGTCAATGCGGCGCTTTTGGCCTGGAGCTTTTCCTTGCTGGGCCGGAGTTCCTCGGTATACAGATTGACGGACTGGTTCATTGGGCACCTCCGGCCCGGTCCGCCAGGGTTTCACCCCATACTGCCAGGCAGCGACTGTCGAGGTCCGCCAGCCCCAGGGCTTCCCCGTCCAGCATTTCAATGCCGGAGGCCACATAAGAGCCCATCATGGAAGAAGGCCACATGAGTGTGGCCTTTTGTATCCGGGAGGGGGGGGTGATTCCTCAGAACGGGATGTCGTCGTCAAAATCATCCACCGGCTCCGGCATGCCACCACCCTGTTGGCCCTGGTTGTAACCACCGGCCGGGGCATTCTGGTTCTGACCGCCCTGGAAGCCACCCTGCTGGGGCTGTTGCGGCTGTGACTGGGGCGCACCGGCGGGCTGCTGGGACTGGTAGTTGTTGTCACCACCGCCACCCCGGCTGTCGAGCATCTGCATCTGCCCGTTGATGTCCACCACGACTTCCGTGGTGTAACGGTCCTGACCGTCCTGGCCCTGCCACTTGCGGGTCTGCAGCTTGCCTTCGATGTAGACCTTGGAACCTTTACGCAGGTACTGGCCCGCCACCTCGGCAATTTTCCCGAACATGACAATGCGGTGCCATTCGGTCTTGGGAACCATCTGACCGGTCTGCCGGTCCTTGTAGCTCTCATCGGTTGCCAGGTTGAGGTTGACCACCGCATTGCCATTAGGGGTGTAGCGGGTTTCCGGGTCCTGCCCCAGGTTTCCGATCAGAATTACCTTGTTTACGCCTCGTGCCATGATCTGCTCCTGACTCACTGTTCATTGATCCCGGACTTCCCTGCCGGGATCGGGTTAACCGGTACCAGCCTGCCGGACAAACGACATGTCCGCAAGCCGCTGCTCATCAAATTGCTGCTTGTCGATCTTGAGATAGGCGGTGCCGGCTTCGCCGACAATGACCACATCCCGTACGCCGGGCAACTGGCGCAGGGCGACATCCACGTCGTCAAAGGTCTGCCTGTTCTGCTGCAACTGTACCACGAAACTCGTGGTGTAACTCGGGCTGGGCATGGTCAGCGCCACCAGCAGCCAGGCGGCAATCACCACCACCATAAACCACAGCACACCGCCCGCGCCCTGGGTTTCCAGCAGCAGCCCGCCGATAGTCCCGCCCAGGAAGGCACCGCTGAACTGGGACGTGGAATACACGCCCATGGCGGTGCCCTTGCTGGCTGCCGGGGCCTCCTTGCTGACCAGCGAAGGCAGTGAGGCTTCCAGCAGGTTAAACGCCATAAAGAAGAAAAACAGTGCTCCCCAGGCCAGCCAGAAACTGGACCCGACACCGGTCAACGCGGCCACGGAAAGCCCCAGCAACAACACTGCGCCGGAAAACACCGGCTTCATCTTGCGGTATTTCTCGCCAATGATAATGAACGGCACCATGGCAAAAAAGGAGGTCACCATCACGGTCAGGTAGAACCACCAGTGATGGGCTGAGGGCATTGCGAGCTGATCCTGCAGCAGGGATGGCACCACCAGGAACACCGCCGTCAGCACCAGGTGCAGGGCAAAGATGCCGAAATCGAGACGCAACAGGCGACCGCTGCCCAGCACCTGCCCCAGCATCTTGCCGGCGGGATGGGTATCGGCACTGATCACCCGATGCCGGGGATCCGGCACCAGTTTCCACACCACCAGTATCGCCAGCGCACCGAGAATGGCCGTGGCAAAGAAGATGCCGGAGAGACCAAACAGGGAACCCAGCAACGGCCCCAGAACCAGGGAAAGGGAGAAGGACAGACCGATGGAGATGCCGATGGTGGCCATGGCCTTGGTGCGCTGCTCCTCCCGGGTCAGGTCGCTGAGCAGCGCCATCAGCACGCTGGCAACCGCCCCGGCTCCCTGAAGGATCCGACCGAGAATCACAACGTATATGGAGTCTGTGGCCGCAGCCAGTAAGCTGCCCGCGCAGAACAGTACCAGGCCGATGTAGATCATCCGCTTGCGGCCTACCCGGTCAGACAACAATCCGAAAGGAATCTGCAGGAGGGCCTGACTCAGGCCGTAGGCACCGATGGCGAACCCGAGCAGCGCCGGGGTGGCACCCACCAGGTCCTCGCCCAGCAGCACGAATACCGGCAACACCATGAACAGACCCAGCATGCGGGTGGCATACACCGATGCCAGAGCAGCTACTGAGCGCCTTTCCAGTGTGTTCATAGCAGGAACTACCTCGGGTTGCCGGGCGACATGGGCCGGAACAATGAAACTTGAAAATGGCGGCGTATTGTATCAGATGGATTCAGGCCATGGGCATACGCACTGCCAACTCTTTCACGCCCCGGGGCATTAGCCGGTATACTGGGCGTTTTTATTCTTCGAGCGAGGTTTTAATGGATCATATCCAGATCAAGGGCGCACGCACGCACAACCTGAAAAACTTCGACCTGGATATGCCCAGGGACAAGCTGATCGTGATTACCGGCCTGTCCGGTTCCGGCAAGTCGTCCCTGGCCTTCGATACTCTCTACGCCGAAGGTCAACGCCGTTACGTGGAATCGCTCTCTACCTATGCCCGGCAATTCCTCTCCATGATGGAGAAGCCGGACGTGGACCATATCGAGGGGCTGTCACCGGCCATCTCCATCGAGCAGAAGTCCACCTCCCACAACCCTCGCTCCACCGTGGGCACCATCACCGAGATCTATGATTACCTGCGACTGCTGTTCGCCCGCGCCGGGGAGCCCCGCTGCCCGGACCACGACGAACCCCTGGAAGCCCAGACCGTCAGCCAGATGGTGGATCAGGTTCTGGCCATGCCGGAGGGCAGCAAACTGATGATTCTTGCGCCGGTGATCCGTGACCGCAAAGGCGAGCACGTGCAGGTGATCGAGAACATGCGCAGCCAGGGCTTTATCCGGCTACGCATCGACGGCCGGGTCTATGACATCGACGACCTGCCGGACCTGGACAAGAAACGCAAACACCAGATCGATGTGGTAGTGGACCGCTTCAAGGTCAAGGAAGGCCTGGAACAGCGGCTCGCGGAGAGCTTCGAAACCGCCCTGGCACTGGCGGACGGCATCGCGCTGGTTGCCCCGATGGACGGCGAAGGGGAAGAAACCACCTTCTCTTCCCGCTATGCCTGCACCCACTGCGGCTATTCCCTCAGCGAGCTTGAGCCCCGGATCTTCTCTTTCAACAACCCCGCCGGTGCCTGCCCCACCTGTGACGGCCTGGGGGTAAAACAGTTCTTTGACCCGGAGAAGATCATCCAGCATCCGGAGGCCAATCTTGCCGCCGGTGCCATCAAGGGCTGGGATCGCCGCGCCGTCTACTACTTCCAGATGCTTAACAGTGTGGCCGCCCATTACGGTATGGATCTGGACACCCCCTGGGAGGAATTACCGGAAGATTTCCGGCAGACCCTGCTGTACGGATCCGGCAGCGAGGACATCACCTTCAGTTATGTGAACTCCCGTGGCCACATCATGGAGAAGTCCCATCCGTTCGAGGGAATCATCCCGAACCTGGAGCGCCGTTACCGGGAAACCGAATCCCAGAGCATGCGCGAGGAGCTGGCACGCAATCTCAGCCAGCAACCCTGCACCTCCTGCCACGGCACCCGACTCCGCCAGAGTGCCCGGCATGTATTCATCGAGGAACGCAACCTGCCGGCCATTACCCACCTGCCGGTGGGCGAGGCCCATGATTATTTCGAACAACTGACTCTCCCCGGGCGGCGTGGAGAGATCGCCGAAAAGATCCTCAAGGAGGTTCGCCAACGACTGCAATTCCTGGTGAATGTGGGCCTCGAATACCTGACCCTGGAGCGCAGCGCGGATACCCTCTCCGGCGGTGAAGCCCAGCGCATACGCCTGGCCAGCCAGATCGGAGCCGGACTGGTCGGTGTCATGTACATCCTGGACGAGCCCTCCATCGGCCTGCACCAGCGCGACAACGACCGCCTGCTGGCCACCCTCACCCACCTGCGGGATCTGGGTAATACCGTGATCGTGGTGGAGCATGACGAAGATGCCATCCGCGCCGCTGACCATGTCATCGACATTGGCCCAGGTGCCGGCGTACACGGGGGCGAGATCATTGCCCAGGGCACCCCACAACAGATCATCGATGCCCCCGCCTCACTTACCGGCCAGTACCTGAGTGGCGAAAAGCAGATTGCCGTACCGAAGCAAAGGCACACCGGCAACGGCAAGCAACTGGTACTGACCGGCGCAAGGGGCAACAACCTGCAGGATGTCACCCTGACTCTGCCACTGGGTGTAATGACCTGTGTTACCGGTGTGTCCGGCTCAGGCAAATCAACGTTGATCAACAGCACCCTCTATCCCGTGGCCGCGGCCAAACTCAACAAGGCCACCAGCCTGAACCATGCGCCCTACGATAAACTGAAGGGGCTGGAGCATCTGGACAAGGTGATCGATATTGATCAGAGCCCCATCGGCCGCACACCCCGCTCAAATCCGGCCACCTACACCGGCATTTTCACCCCCATCCGGGAACTGTTCGCCGGCACCCAGGAAGCCCGCTCCCGTGGCTACAAGCCCGGTCGCTTCAGCTTCAACGTCAAGGGCGGACGTTGTGAGGCCTGCCAGGGCGACGGCATGATCAAGGTCGAGATGCACTTCCTGCCGGATGTGTATGTGCCCTGCGATGTGTGCAAGGGCAAACGCTATAACCGGGAAACCCTGGAGGTACGCTACAAGGGCCTGAACATTCACGAGGTGCTGGAAATGACCGTGGAGGAAGCCCGGGAGTTCTTCGACCCGGTACCCTTCCTGGCCCGCAAACTGCAAACCCTGATGGACGTGGGCCTCTCCTATATCCGCCTGGGGCAGAGCGCCATCACCCTGTCCGGCGGCGAAGCCCAGCGGGTGAAGCTGTCGCGGGAACTGTCCAAGCGGGATACCGGCAAGACCCTGTATATACTCGACGAGCCCACCACCGGCCTGCACTTCTACGACATCCAGCAGCTACTCAACGTCCTTGAGCGCCTGCGGGATCATGGCAACACCGTGGTGGTCATCGAGCACAATCTGGATGTCATCAAAACCGCGGACTGGATTATCGACCTGGGGCCGGAAGGCGGCTCCGGCGGCGGCCAGATTATCGCCGAAGGCACGCCGGAAGACGTGGCCCAAAGTAAAGTTTCACATACAGGGCGGTACCTGAAGCCTATGCTTAAATGATTTCTGCCACGGAAGGACACGGAAAAGCATGAGACGGGGTCTGTCCCTACGGGACGGACCCCTTTGCACCGAACCTCAAGCTGGAAGCTCTGGGGTCAGTCCCGTAGGGACAGACCCCGCCGATGCCTTACAGCCAGCGCCCAAAAAAACGCTTGAACACAAAAAAGCCGGATACCTCGCGGTACCCGGCTTTTTTCATGGACCTGTCAGACGATGTTACTCGTCGTCGTCCATCTCTTCAGCTTCGACCTCAATCGGGCGACCAACCAGCTCGACAAATGCCATCGGGGCATTGTCACCGGCGCGGAAGCCACACTTGAGGATACGAAGGTATCCACCCGGACGCTCTGCATAACGGGGGCCCAGCTCATCAAACAGCTTGGCTACCGCTGCATCGTTGCGCAGGCGTGAAAACGCCAGGCGACGATTCGCGACCGAATCATTTTTTGCGAGCGTGATCAAAGGCTCTGCTACACGACGAAGCTCTTTGGCTTTCGGCAGCGTTGTCTTGATCAGCTCGTGCTCTACCAGCGACGCAGTCATGTTACGGAACATGGCTTTGCGATGCGCGCTGGTCCTGCTGAACTTACGACCACTCTTACGATGACGCATTGCTCTGATTCCTTACCTTAAACCAATCAGCGATTAACCGCCCAGTACCCGGTCGTCGCCACGAAGGCTAGCCGGCGGCCAGTTATCAAGACGCATACCCAGGGACAGACCACGGGACGCAAGTACGTCTTTGATCTCGGTCAGCGACTTTTTACCCAGGTTAGGCGTCTTCAACAGCTCAACTTCAGTGCGCTGGATCAGATCGCCGATGTAGTAAATGTTTTCTGCCTTCAGACAGTTAGCCGAACGCACGGTCAGCTCCAGATCATCTACCGGACGCAGCAGAATCGGATCAATTTCTTCCTCTTCCTCTACTCGCTCCGGCTCTTTCTCATGATCGAAGTCGACGAACACAGCAAGCTGCTGCTGGAGAATGGTAGCCGCCCGACGAATCGCTTCTTCCGGGTCGATGGTACCGTTGGTCTCCAGGTCGATAACCAGCTTGTCCAGGTCTGTGCGCTGCTCAACCCGTGCACTTTCCACGGCATAGGCAACACGGCGAACCGGGCTGAAGGTGGCATCAAGCTGCAGGCGTCCGATGGCACGAGTCTCGTCCTCGTCCAGACCACGCTGGTCTGCCGGCTCGTAACCACGGCCGCGAGCCACTTTCAGACGCATGTTGATCTCACCCTTGTCACTCAGGTGACAGATCACGTGATCCGGGTTGGTGATCTCGACTTCGTGGTCAAGCTTGATGTCGCCGGCAGTCACTGCACCCGAGCCTTTCTTGCTCAGGGTCAGTTCGGCTTCATCACGACTGCCACCCATCTTGATGGCCACGCCCTTGAGGTTCAGGAGAATCTCAATGACGTCTTCCTGGACACCCTCAATAGCACTGTACTCGTGCAGAACACCGTCGATCTGCGCCTCGGTAACGGCACATCCCGGCATGGACGACAACAGGATCCGGCGCAGCGCGCTACCCAGGGTATGTCCGAAGCCGCGTTCAAGCGGCTCCAGAGTTACCTTGGCGCGAGTGATGCTGGATTCCTTCACGTCAATGGTACGAGGTGTCAATAACTCATGTACTGAACGCTGCATAGACGCCCCTATCTACTCTCGTTATTAATGTGCCTTACTTGGAGTAAAGCTCGACGATGAGGTTTTCGTTGATGTCGGCCGGCAACTCGGTGCGCTCGGGCACAGACTTGTAGGTACCGGACATCTTGTTGGCGTCAACCTCTACCCAGCTCACCGGGGCACGGCTAGAAGCCAGATCCAGAGCGCCTTTAACGCGCAGCTGATTCTTGGCCTTTTCCCGCACACTGATGACATCACCGGGACGGACCTGGTAGGAAGGAATGTTCACTACCTTGTCGTTAACCAGGATCGCCTTGTGGGAAACGAGCTGACGGGACTCGGCACGGGTTGAACCAAAACCCATGCGGTATACAACGTTATCAAGACGCCCTTCCAGAAGCAGCAGCAGGTTTTCACCGGTTGCACCTTTGATACGGGCGGCTTCTTTGTAGTAGTTACGGAACTGCTTCTCGAGCACTCCGTAAATACGACGGACTTTCTGCTTTTCGCGAAGCTGTACGCCATATTCGGACAGACGACCGCGACGAGCGCCGTGCATTCCGGGAGGGGTTTCGATCTTGCACTTGGTATCCAGTGCGCGAACGCCACTCTTCAGAAAAATATCTGTCCCTTCACGACGAGACAGCTTACATTTTGGACCTATGTAACGAGCCATACTTCACTGTCTCCTGTGTTAAACGCGACGCTTCTTGGGCGGACGACAGCCGTTGTGTGGAATCGGCGTAACATCTGTGATGTTGGTGATCTTGTAGCCGCACGCATTCAGCGCACGAACTGCAGATTCACGTCCGGGCCCAGGACCCTTAACCTCTACGTCCAGGTTTTTAAGGCCGTATTCAGCAGCCGCATTACCGGCTCTTTCAGCTGCTACCTGCGCAGCAAAAGGTGTGCTCTTGCGCGACCCACGAAAACCGGAACCACCAGAAGTGGCCCAGGACAGGACGTTGCCCTGACGGTCAGAAATGGTCACGATAGTGTTGTTGAAGGACGCGTGAACGTGCGCGACGCCATCAACAACCGTCTTTTTCACCTTTTTACGGGTACGTGTACCTGGCTTTGCCATGTTTGCCTACCTGTTACTTGCGAATCGGTTTGCGAGGACCTTTCCGGGTGCGGGCGTTGGTCTTGGTGCGCTGGCCGCGTAGGGGAAGCCCATGGCGGTGGCGCAGACCACGGTAGCAACCGAGATCCTTCAAACGCTTGATGTTCATCTGTACTTCACGACGCAGATCGCCCTCGACAACCACCTTGCCCACTTCACTACGAAGGGATTCAAGCTGCTCGTCGGACAGGTCCTTGACCTTGACGTCCGGCTTTACGCCGGTTGCATCGCAAAGCTTCTGGGCTGTTGTCTTGCCAACACCAAAGATGTAGGTGAGCGAGATAACAGCATGTTTGTTATCGGGTATATTGACACCGGCTATACGTGCCATCCAAATTACTCCGCGTTCAAAGCTTTGCTGTGTGAATGTTCCGCCACAAAAAGGGCGCGAAATAATAGCGCCTGACCCCCAGGGAAGTCAAGCGCTAGTATTCCGGCCCCTTCTGCTTGATCAGTTCTTATCCCGAAGGATCAGCCCTGACGCTGCTTGTGGCGAGGCTCCGAGCAAATGACCCTTACCGAGCCATTGCGACGAATTACTTTGCAGTTACGGCAAATTTTCTTTACCGAAGCGCGTACTTTCATTGTCGACTCCAGTTTTATCGGGGAACGGGATTAACCGTTCCGTCCATAGCCCTTGAGATTGGATTTCTTCATCAGCGATTCATACTGATGGGACATCAGGTGCGACTGAACCTGGGCCATGAAATCCATCACTACGACTACCACGATCAGCAGCGATGTACCCCCCAGATAGAAAGGTACGTTTCCGAACACCATCAGGAACTGAGGGAACAGGGAAACCGCTGCGATGTACATGGCACCAAAGAGAGTCAGACGGGTCAGCACACCATCGATGTACTTGGCGGTCTGCTCACCCGGACGAATACCCGGAATGAACGCGCCTGATCTCTTGAGGTTATCCGCCACTTCACGCGGGTTGTACATCAACGCCGTGTAGAAGAAGCAGAAGAATACCACAGCTGCTGCGAACAGAATAATGTACAGCGGCTGGCTTGGTGCCAGAATCTGCGACAGGCTACCCAGCCACTCCATGCCTTCACCCTGACCGAACCACTGGCCCAGAGAGGCCGGGAACAGCAGGATAGACGACGCGAAGATGGGAGGGATAACACCCGCCATATTAACCTTCAGGGGCAGATGGCTGGACTGCTGGGCAAACTGCCGCCGGCCTTGCTGGCGCTTCGCATAGTTGATGGTCAGCCTTCGCTGGCCACGCTCCATGAACACCACAAAGCCAACCACGGCCACGGCCAGCACACCGATACCAAGCACCACCAGCAGACTCATCTCGCCGTTGCGCGCCTGTTCCAGGGTCTGACCGATCGCACCGGGCAGGCCCGCCACGATACCGGCAAAGATCAACAGCGAAATGCCGTTACCGACACCCCGTTCGGTGATCTGCTCACCAAGCCACATCATGAAGACGGCACCACAAACGAAGGAGACAACCGCCACAAAGTGGAAGCTGAAGCTGTCGTTGAAGGTGACACCCTGGGAAGCGAGGCCCACAGAAATGCCCATACCCTGGACCAGCGCCAGGATCACCGTGCCGTAGCGCGTGTACTGGCTGATCTTGCGGCGGCCCGCCTCACCTTCTTTCTTCAGCTGCTCAAGCTGCGGACTGACCGCCGTCATGAGCTGCATGATAATGGAAGCCGAGATGTAAGGCATGATACCGAGAGCGAAAATACTCATCCGCTCAAGCGCACCACCGGAAAACATGTTGAACATGCTCAGGATGGTACCCTGGTTCTGTTCAAACAGTGCTGCCAGCCGGTCCGGGTTGATACCCGGAACCGGGATGTGAGCACCGATCCGGTACACCAGCAATGCCAGAAAGACGAACCAGAGCCGCGAACGCAGCTCTGCAAGTCCTTTTCCCGCGCCCTGAGGCAACGATGCTGTCTTGGCCATTTGGTCCTCGACTCGCCTTAGTCTTCGACTTTACCGCCCGCGGCTGTAATTGCCTCGCGCGCGCCTTTGGTCACCTTGAGACCTTTTACAGTCACAGCCCTGTCCAGCTCACCGGACAGAATAACCTTCGCCACACGAATTTCTTCGCGCACGATATCCGCCTTCTTCAGAGCGTCCAGGTCGGCCACATCGCCTTCTACCTTGGACAGCTCATTGAGCCGGATCTCCGCCACGTAACGCTGCTGGCGAGAGGTAAAGCCGTACTTCGGCAGACGACGGGCCAGAGGCATCTGACCACCCTCGAATCCGCGGGCAATGCTGCCACCGGAACGGGAAGTCTGACCTTTGTGACCACGGCCGCCGGTCTTGCCGAGACCGCTACCGATACCACGACCGACGCGCTTGGCGGCGGGACGTGAACCGGGCTCCGGACTAAGTTCGTTCAGACGCATCTTAGTTCTCCTCAACCCGTACCAGGTAATTTACCCGGTTGATCATGCCGCGAACGGAAGGAGTGTCTTCCAGTTCCACGGTATGACCGATTTTACGAAGACCCAGGCCCTTCACGCACAGTTTGTGCTTGGGCTGGCAGCCGATCGGGCTGCGGGTCAGTGTTACCTTGACAGTTTTTGCATTCGCCATGACATCAACCCAGAATTTCGTCTACGGTCTTGCCGCGCTTGGCCGCAATATCTTCAGGCGCACGAGTGGCCTGAAGACCCTTGATGGTGGAACGTACCACGTTGACCGGGTTGGTAGACCCGTAACACTTGGACAGTACGTTCTGAACACCGGCTACTTCCAGTACCGCACGCATCGCACCACCGGCGATGATACCGGTACCTTCAGAGGCAGGCTGCATATAGACCTTGGAGCCGCCATGCTGGGCCTTGACCGGGAACTGGAGAGTGTTGCCATCCAGCGGCACCTCAACCATGTTCTTGCGGGCAGCTTCCATCGCCTTCTGGATCGCAACCGGCACTTCACGCGCCTTGCCACGACCGAAACCGACACGTCCTTTACCGTCACCCACTACAGGCAGTGCGGTGAAGGCAAAGATACGACCGCCTTTAACCACCTTGGCGACGCGATTGACCTGGACCAGTTTTTCCTGGAGCTCAGGCGCCTTCTGTTCGTTAACGCTCATCTTCTCCACCTCTTAGAATTGCAAACCAGCTTCACGGGCTGCGTCGGCAAGCGCCTGTACGCGACCGTGGTAGCGGAAACCGGACCGGTCAAAAGCGACCTTTTCGATGCCTGCAGCCTTGGCACGCTCGGCAATCAGCTGACCGACTTTCTTGGCAGCTTCCACATTACCGGTTGCGCCCTGACGCAGGTCCTTGTCCAGCGTAGAGGCAGAGGCAATCACCTTGCTGCCGTCAGCAGTAGTAACCTGGGCGTACATGTGACGCGGTGTGCGGTGAATGCACAGACGGTCGGTGCCCAACTTACGGATCTTCATGCGCACTTTCCGTGCGCGACGCATTCTTTCAGTATTCGCGCTCATAGTCCCGCCTTATTTCTTCTTGGCTTCTTTGCGTCTGACCTGCTCATCCGCATAACGAACACCCTTACCCTTATAAGGCTCGGGCGGACGGAACGCGCGGATTTCCGCAGCGACCTGGCCAACCTGTTGCTTGTCGATACCGCGAATCACAACTTCCGTATTGGACGGAGTTTCAGCGGTAACACCCTCGGGCAGCTCA
>VMHT01088163.1_pt1 | contig 95755 bp, 52 predicted proteins | sample 4693611 | NCBI WGS metagenome assembly VMHT01 (sample SAMN12280063, study PRJNA550983) | marine metagenome | isolation source: seawater sampled from same location over 5 years 0.02-0.2 micron viral filtrate | place: USA: collected off the coast of southern California halfway between the port... ...
ATTGCCTCAGTGTTTTGCGCAGCCATTTGAACTGACTGCTAACTACATGCATTTGGTTTACAAAGGTTGTGACTATATTTCCATACAATCGGAATCAGACTTGTTGAACGTAAATAGATGTGTGACTGAAGCTTTAAAAAAGCTAAATTAAAACGGATTCGTAAAGGATTCATTAACAGTATAAGCGGCAACAGGCACTAACCGGACTGTCAGCTTTGAGCGAACAGCGGACCTTCTGACTTTCAGCCTACTCCAACTAGTGACTAGCCGTTCCGTTATTCGTCAGTGTGGGTGTCGCTAGCGGTGCACGGCACATTCACGTCGGCAATATTGCGCGTTTTGTTGTTGTGTTGTGTATTTAAGTCGTTTACTGTCAGTGACATAACAAAAAATGAAGGTTGGATATTGTGCGCTAGGTAGAGTGTAACTGAGCATTCTCAAATAGCCTTTGCTAACTCGGGACTTTTCAAGTCAGGAATGCCTGCTTGATCAGTAAGTTAAGAACCGAAAACTATCAATTGGACGAGTTTCTATATGCGCACGCACAATATACAAATGTTAAGTGGCCATAGATAAATCGGAGTAATAATGAAATTTGGGAACACTACGCCAATATTAAGAAGCTTCGATGAAATTAAGGCTAAAGAATTCTATTTGAAATTTCTGGAATTCGATTTAGATTGGGAGCATAGATTTTCTGAGGATTTGCCACTTTATATGCAAATTTCAAAAGGTAGTTGCGTGCTTCATATATCTGAGCATCATGGAGATTCTAGCCCCGGTACGGCGCTACGAATCCAAGTAAGTAATCTAGAGGCGTATCGCGAGCTATTGCTTGGTAAATGCTACAAGTATTCTAGGCCTGTCATACAAGAAATGCCTTGGGGAAGCAAGGATATGTCTATTTCAGATCCATTTGGTAATAAGCTTGTTTTTACCAGCGCAGTTAGCACTTAACAAACGTGTCATGTCGGAACTCCGTTCCAACGCTTCGCGTTTCCACTCCGTCCGCATACACGGGCGTTATACCGTACGGAGAGATCTGTGAGTAGTTCCATAAAGTCAAAAATTCCTTTCTTGTTTCTTGTTTGCATTTCGATATGGTGGGGTTTCTATTACCAATCTAACAGCAAGCTTAATGATTATGGCAGTGCAAATTTTGAATGGCTGTTTCTTTTAGATGCATTGATAATGCTACCGATAATCTGCTTCTTGTGTGTCAAAGATAAAAAAGAAGCCTTATTAAAATCTATTATTTTAGTGTGTTTGGCTGTGCTCGTCGGTAGTTACATTATTCCCGAACAAAGTAAGCTGATTTGGCATTATCTTGAAAGTGGGCGCTATTTTGTCTTGGCTGGTATTCTATTGTTTGAACTTGTTGCGATTTTAACAGTGTATCTTGCGATTAAAGCAGCCATCGGTAAGAGTGAAGATCCCGATCTGTCTATTGAAAAGCCAATTAAAAAATATTTAGGTGAAGGTCCTGTTGCAAAGCTACTGAGTTTCGAAACCCGTATGTGGACTTATGCACTTTTCTCTAAGCGAGTGAAGTCAGAAAATTTTAGTGGAGAGCAGCACTTTACTTACCATCAGAAAGATGGGGCACAAAGTAACCTACTTGGCTTTATATTTTTGATAGCGTTTGAAATGCCAATTATGCATTTATTTTTGCATTTTATCTGGTCACCATTCGCTGCAAATATCGTAACTTTACTGACTGTGTTTAGCTTAGTATTTTTCATTGCTGAGTACCGTGCGATTGCGAGACGGCCTATTTCTTTGGTAGGAAATAAATTGTTCATTCGATACGGCCTTTATCAGCCATTGGTTATACCTTTAGGCAACATTGCAAAAATTCGTAAGAACCTTGAGTTTGTTAAGCGCTCTAGGTTTGTAAAGCGTTACAACTACTCAGGCTTTCCAAATGTTGAAATTGAATTGATTGAGCCTGTGGGGAAAATTAAGAGCGTATTCATCGGTGTTGATAGTGCTGAACAATTTATCTCGGCTGTATTAGCTGAGGCATCAAGGTATAACAATGCATTGCAGCGGACAAGCCGCTGAATGCGGCGTTAACGTCTGCTAATGGCACAAAGCCGAGATCCGACGAAGTGGTACTTTCCGTGAAAGTTGTGGTGCGATTAATTTGCAACACGTGGTAAGGAGCGGTTGCAATGTGGTGGTAAATTAAGTGCAATTAATCAAGAAGGTGAATCAATGAGTGAACAACTGAACTGTCAAAGCCGCATGGATGCGGCGACAACTCTGTACTTGCCGCAAACAACTATCCCCGTCCTGCTAAACCAATGACGTAAACTCCTATCTCTCCCGACTTGTTGGAACAAGTCGCACTCACAAGGTGCAATTAAACACTGAACAAAAATTCATGGATGAATGGTTACCGCCGAAGGACTCGGCGCAAATAAAAAACGTACATACCATTATACACAGTATGTACGTTTGAAATAAGAGCCGCTGACCTTATATGTAAAGCCCTGTCACTCACTCACATGCGAATAGACACTGTTTTTTCTATATACTCCTATAAAGCCGCTTTTTTTATAACTAAACTCATAAGAAGTAAGCTGTTTTTTCCATTGTTAACAAAAAGTAATAAAAAAGTTGGTTTTTAGATCAAGAAAGTTGTTGAATTAATATTTGGTTCAAGTATTGTTAACAACGCTCGAGGACGGTGTAGCCTGACAAAAACAAAAATAATTGGCACAGAGTCCTTGAGAAAATAATAAAAAGACTGTAAAAATACAGCTGACTCGATACAAAAAAATAACAAGAGGTCGAGGAGATTATCGAAAAGTTAGATTTCGTTTTTATAAATGGTCATCTCATTTATCGATAATCCAGGGAGTAAATAGCCGAGAGGCTTGCGGTTGCTCCATTTAATAATAACAACAATAAAACCAGGTTACGGAAGACCGCAATAACAACTCGGAAGCAGTGACAACCATTCTCATAGTAGCAGTGCGCTGCCAATCATATGAGAAAGCAGGCGATGGAAACATCGCCTTTTTTCTTTCTATACCCTCATTACTATTCCAACAATGACGTTATACGCATTATTGCGTTACAATACCCCTATATCTTCATACAGACAGTTTTCCTAACCAGGAGCGACAATGACTCGCCGAAAGAAAACACGTAAGACAGGGCCTTTGGCGCCTTCGAAGCAGCCAAAAGACAAACGCCCAAGTGAGCCAACTACAAAAGGCAAAAAGATAGGTAAAGGTCAGCGTCCGGGTCAGCGGCACTTAGAGAGTCAAAAAAATACACTGACTCACAGTAAAAGTGACGATGAGAAAGATCCTCGCGTTGGTAGCCGCCGTAAAATAGAACTCGTAATGACGCCTGAGCAGGAGCTGCAACAGCTGCAAAATGACGAGCGACTGCAACGTCTGGTCGAGCGATTTGAGGAAGGAGAGACTCTCAACGCTGACGATCAACGCTATTTGGACGAAAAATCAGAGCGTTACGAAACACTTATCAGCAAGCTGGGATACGAGCTTGATGACGACTGGGATGATGAGGAGTACTAATGTCCAGTGAATTACTTTGGGTGATAGCCATAGTTGGGCTCGTTATTATTATCGGGCTTGGGTGGTATGCGGCAACGCTCATGCTGCGCTTGCGTGGTCAGAACGACCTGCGCAAAGCGGCTGTACAAAAGCGTGTTGATAGGATTGATGAGAGTATTACTACGATTGCTAAAGCGATGCAGCAAGAGCAATGCCCGCTTTCTGAGGGCTGTCTGCGCATTGTTGTGCTGCTTGATCACAGACCTGAAGCTGTAAAATATGACTACTCGCAGGATTACCCTGCGATGCACGACATGTATGAAAAAATAAAGCACATGCCGACGCATGAAAACCGTAAGAAGTTTCCTAAGAAGAAAATTCGCGAACTTGATGATGAGCGTGAAGGTTATGAGAAAACGATGCGCGACATTATTCTTGCAGACGTCGACAAGCTATTGAAAAACTTTCCCGCCGCCTGAGGAGGCCGCATGGCGTTTTTTAAAGGAATGAAAGAAGACATCGCCAGTGTATTCGAGCGTGATCCAGCTGCGCGAAACACAATGGAGGTGCTGTTCCATTATCCTGGACTGCATGCCATTTGGTTTCACCGCATAAGCCATAAACTCTGGACCTGGAAGCTTTACTGGTTGGCTCGTTTTCTTTCAAACGTCGCGCGCTGGTTGACCGGAATAGAAATTCATCCCGGAGCCAAAATTGGACGCCGTTTTTTCATCGATCACGGCATGGGTGTCGTTATTGGCGAAACCGCAGAGATTGGTGACGATGTGACCTTGTACCATGGCGTGACTTTAGGGGGCACCAGCTGGCATAAAGGCAAGCGACACCCGACTTTGAAAGACGGCGTTGTTATTGGTGCCGGTGCAAAGGTGTTAGGCCCTTTAACCGTTGGACAGCAAGCGAGAATTGGCTCGAATGCCGTTGTGGTACGGGATGTTCCTGAGTTAACAACGGTTGTTGGTATTCCTGCTCGCGTGGCGAAGTCGGGTGTCGATAAAGAGACCAGCGAACGTCGTGAGAAAATGGCAAGAGAGTACGGTTTCGATGCGTATGCCATTTCAGCGGATAACCCAGACCCTGTAGCGACCGCAATTGGCCGCATGCTCGACCATGTTCAGGTTCTCGATACAAAAGTTTCAGACTTGTGCCAGGCGGTCAATAAGCTTGGTGGGGATGTGTGTAGTGAAATTCCGGAAGTTGATGTCGATGACGTGGACTTTTTGGAAGAAACAGAGCGCGCCGCTGAGCGACGCACTCATCATAAAGAGCAGGATAACTCTTAGGACTTCAAGTCAAAGCGTTCAATAAGCGAGTAGAGCTGCTTAATGGTTGATTGCAGCTCTGTGCTTGAACTTTGAGTCTGCTCTGACGTTGCCTGAGTAGAGCGAGCGGTGTCAGCAATAGACGTGATTTGTTCACTAATGTGTTCAGCAACACCGCTTTGCTCTTCAACGGCTGACGCCATTTGTGTCGACATATCGGAAATTTCCTGAATAGCCGTTGATATTTCACCTAACGCGGCATCGGCTTCCCGAACCTTGTTAACTCCGTCCGCTGCGGCTTCTTCGCCTTTATTGGATACAGACACTGCGTTGCTGGCTTTGTCGCGCAGCTGTTGAATAACCTGATGAATGCTGTCTGTTGACTGCGTTGTGCGCTGAGCCAGGTTACGTACTTCGTCGGCGACTACCGAGAAACCCCGACCGTGCTCACCAGCGCGAGCGGCTTCAATAGCGGCATTGAGCGCCAGCAGGTTGGTTTGGTCAGCAATAGATGAAATTAAATCGGCTGCTTCGCCAATAGCTCCTGTTGACTGATCTAGCTCATGGACTGTTTGAGCAATCTCTTTAACTGCATCGTGCAAGCTGACAATGACGTCACTTGCCTGACGGGCTAAACGGACACTGTTCTCAACGTTCGCATTAGCAGACTCGGCTTGCTGCGCATTACGTTCAACGGTATCAGCGACCTCCTGAATAGCTGAGGACATTTCGTTCATTGCCGTTGCCGTTTGCTCGGTCGATGCTGTTTGTTTGTCAATTTGCGTCTTACTGTCAGCTGCTTGCTGATGCGTGTCTTCTGCGATAGTGAGAAGCCCTGAAACTGCGTCCTTCATGCGGCTTAGAGCGGTTCTATTTCGTGCGCCTTCACTTAGCAGCTGCATTGCCAGTTTCGCTTCACGACCCTGCATATCGAAGTAGGTCATGCCGACGAGCTCAGAGTCGAATGCTTCTGGGCGCAAGTTGAGTAACCCTTGCAGCATACGGCCAATATAGGCGCCGTAAGCGAAGGTCGTTACGGCGGTTGCCGCAAGCGCAATGAGCGCAGAAATGGGCTGGCCCATTAAGGCAATGACGGCACTGGCTACGGCGCCTGGTATTACTACGGGCATCAAGTCTTTGCAGCCAAGCCATAAACGCTGTGCTAAAGGTAATGCGTTCTTGCCTGCGTTTAAGCGATCATAAATGGCTTGCGCGCGTTTTTTACGATTGTCTGATGCGGCGACACGAACGGACTCAAACCCTTTAGGCTTTCCGTCTTCCATAATGGGCGTTACATACGCACTGACCCAATAGTGGTCGCCATTCTTACAACGGTTTTTAACAAGCCCCATCCAGGGTTTACCGCGTTTAATGGTCTTCCACATGTTTTCAAATACGCTCGCAGGCATATCCGGGTGACGCAGAATGTTGTGTGGCGAACCAATGAGCTGGTCCCGTGTATAACCGCTGACCTTGACGAAGTCCTCATTGCAGTGACGAATAACACCTTTTAGATCTGTCGACGAAATTAGCCGATAGTGTTCGGGAAAGCGGTGTTCTTTGCCGGTAACCGGACCATTATTTTTCATAGCAACCTTTATTACAGAAGTTTGATTAACATCAATATTAGTAAGGTTATCGTATTTTTGAACGGAAAGTTTAGGGGAAGCCGAAATAAATTGCTTAATTGCATAAAAAAACGCCGCTTAAAAAGCGGCGCTTCGAAATTCTTTAAAACGCTTAATGCACAAGGTGCACTAAGAGTTCCTTACATAGGAACTACGTTTTCAGCTTGAGGACCTTTAGGACCTTGAGCAACGGTGAAAGAAACTTGCTGGCCTTCAGCCAAAGTTTTGAAACCGTCTGCTTGGATAGCGCTGAAGTGTACGAATACGTCTGCGCCATTTTCTTGCTCGATGAAACCGAAGCCTTTTGCTTCGTTAAAGAATTTTACTTTACCAGTAGTAGTAGACATGCTGATATTTCCTCGTAGTGCATGTTAAAAACAAAATTGCTCAAAAAACTTGGTATTACTTGGACTTACAAAACGAGGTACAGCAAAAAGGACTTCGTAAATAATCTCAAATCAATAGCCGAAATTTTCTCAGCGGCTTCGAGTATACGCTTAATACAGCCCGAGTCAACAAGACCTTGTTTTATTTTAACCAGTTACGACTAATGTGGCGGAAAGTATCGGTGCCAGACTTCTCAAGCCATTCAAACGCCGCCATTTCGGAGGTAATAATTTCAACGCCCGAGTTTCTCATGCGCTCTATCGCACACTCTTTGTCTGTGGGGCGTCGTGAGCCAACAGTGTCAGACGGCAAAAACACCTGGTAGCCGGCGTTTTGCATATCAATGGCGGTTTGCATGACACAAACGTGAGTTTCCATACCCATGACGACAATGTGTTTTTTATTGTATTCACTAAGAACATCGCGAAACGTTTGCTCTTTCAATGCACTGAAGTGCGTTTTCTCAACCACACGACCGGCTTCAATAATTTCCTGCAAAGAGCTGACGGTGTAGCCCAGGCCTTTAGGGTATTGCTCGGTAATTAAAATGGGTACGTCCAGCTGCATAGCAATTTCACCCAGCCAGCGCATACGAGAGGTGACAATGTCTCGCTGGTGAATGGCCGGTAACAGCCGTTCCTGAGCGTCGACAATAAGAAGCAGCGAGTCTTGGGCTGAAAGCAACATGGAATACCTCATTAGCAATGTTTTATTGCATTCTACCTTAGCGGATTAACAAGGCGATTAGCAAAAAGTCGTAACCTGCTTAAAAAATCCGCAGTAAATTTGCAGTCGTGCCCGCCAATAGCTACAATTCCCGCCTTTCCAAATGCAGATGCACATCCAAAACAGTAAATAAAAGGTGACACCATGGCTCCGGTATTGATTCTAATGGGTTCCCAGTCCGATTGGCCGGTAATGCAAAAAGCAGCAGAAATGCTGGAATCGCTGAACGTAAAGTGGCAGGCGAAGGTCGTTTCTGCGCATCGTACGCCGGACTTACTTAAGTCGACGATGGAACAAGCCGAGCAAGACGGAGTGCCTGTGGTTATTGCCGGTGCCGGCGGCGCTGCTCACTTACCGGGTATGCTGGCGGCTTATACGGCCATTCCGGTGTTTGGTGTGCCGGTTCCAAGCAAGCAGTTAAAAGGTTTAGACAGTTTATTGTCTATTGTGCAAATGCCTAAAGGTGTGGCTGTTGGTACTCTGGCGATTGGTGACGCCGGTGCGGCCAATGCGGGCTTGTTGGCTGCTCAGGTTATTGGCAGCTTTGACAGCGAAGTGCGTAAACGCGTCCATGAATTCCGCAAAGCGCAGAAAGAGAAAGTGATGGCTAACTCAGATTTGGAGCTGCCAAAATGAAAATTTTGATCCTTGGCAACGGGCAGTTAGGCCAAATGCTGGGTAAAGCCGTTATTCAGCAGGGGCATGAATGTGTCTTATACAGTGACCGACTGGATAAGGTGATGGCTTTAGGTAGCCAACAACCTTTGGCAATGACGTTAGCTGAGGCGAATGACTGGGCGGATGTAACCACCTGGGAGCACGAGCATTTAGGCGAAGAGCTGGTTGCTAAAACCGCCGATAAGTTCTTATTAAAAGCAGAGCGTTTCAACGGTTTAGTTGATCGTCGTACGCAAAAAGCGCTTTGTGATGAGCTGGATATTCCGACTTCGGCCTGGAAGGCTTATGAGAATGTGGCTGAGCTGACGGCTATTTTAGAAAGCTGTGACCATGCGGTTGTTATTAAGTCGGCGAAAGGCGGCTACGACGGCAAGGGCCAGTGGCGCTGGAAACCGGGTGAGGACATCGCCGCTGTCGCTGAAGAGGCAGGGCAACGCCCGGGTATTGTTGAAGAGATGATTAACTTTACCGACGAGGTTTCTGTTGTGGGAGCTCGCTCACACAAGGGAGAGCAGCGCTGTTTCCCGCTGACATTAAACGTCCATACTCAGGGTATTCTATCTTACAGTCTGGCGGGCGCAGAGCATTTTTCTAAAGCGCTTGAAGCTTTAGCCAAAGAGCATCATAAGAAGCTGACCGACGCGCTGGATTACGTGGGTGTATTAGCGATTGAGTTCTTTGTCGTTGGTGAAGGCGAAAACCAACATTTGCTGGTGAACGAAGTGGCTCCGCGGGTTCACAACTCCGGGCACTGGACGATGAGTGGCGCTAATTGTGACCAGTTCAACCTGCACATTCGCGCCATTACCGGTTTACCGCTGCCCGACTTACTGATAGCCCCCACCTTAATGGTGAACGTCATTGGTGTTGCGGGTATTCCGGAAGCTTTATGGGAAGCCGCTGCAGCCGACTGCCATTGGTATGGTAAGGATGCGCGACCCGGTCGAAAAGTGGGCCACGTGAATATAATGATCGACTCGTTTGAGCGCGGTGAGAACCTGGCCTCAACCTGGGCGGATAAACTGCAACTGTTAGTGAGTTAACGCTCGTTGCGATGAGCGGTTAAAACCGCTCATCCAGCCATTTCTGCATATCCTGAACCTGCTCTAAGCACAACGAGTGCGGCATTGGGTAGGTTTGATACGTCACTGAAAACCCTTTCTCTTTCAAAATTGCGCAGGCTTTCTGACCAAGAACTTCCGGAACCACAGGGTCCTGAGTACCGTGCTGAACCAAAATTGGCAACTGTGCATTGGCTTCATTAACCTGAATATCACCGGCGGTGGCAAAGTACGTAGAATGCGCCATTAAACCCGCCAGCGGTTTCGGATAGGTTAAAGCGGCTTCATAACCCACGGCACCACCTTGAGAGAATCCGGCAATAATAATGCGTTTACTGTCGATGCCCTGAGCAATTTGCTCGTCTATCATGGCGTGTACTTTAGCCGCCGATTCGCGTAGCTGTTTGCTATCTATTTGGCGGTCGATACTCATATCGGTAATGTCGTACCAGGCAGGCATGACCATGCCCTGATTGATGGTTACCGGCATTTGCGGTGCGTGAGGAAACAAAAAGCGAACCTGCGCGTTGGCAAATTTCAGGTGTTCGGTCATAGGCACAAAGTCATTGCCCGAGGCTCCCAGACCATGTAACCAAATGATAACGGCATCGGCTTTGCCTGCCGGCTCGTGTTTTATGACTTCCAGAGACATTACTGCTTTCCTATTTCTGCGGCAGGGTAAGAACCCAGCCAGTGAATGTTGTTCATCGCGGCCAATTCTTTAAGAGCCGAAGCGACACCCGGTTCGCTGCGGTGGCCATCAAAGTCGATGAAGAAATGATAGTCACCAAACTGACTACCCGCCGGCCGCGACACTATGGAGGTTAAGTTAATTTGCTGCTTTGCAAACACCTGCAAGCTGTCGACCAGCAAACCGGGATGGTCGTTGTCATCAATGAGCAGCAAGCTGCTTTTCCAGCGCTCATCTTTTTTGTATTCCGGCTCTTCAGACGCTGCGGATAATACCACGAAGCGCGTTTCGTTGCGTGGGTTGTCAGCGATATTGTTATTCAATATCTGCAACGTCTCCGGGCAACTAATGTGTTGGGGAACGATGGCTGCAGACGCCTCCTCAGCCGTCAGTAGAGCATGGAGCGACGCGGCGTTGCTGGCCGTATGAATAATAGGCAGTCCGAGCTTGTGTAAGTACGAGTTACATTGTCCGGCTGCGACAAACTGCGCCCATACCTGGGTAGGGTTCGCACGATTACTGAGACACTGAAAGCCAACAGGAATACGGATTTCCGCCTGAATGCGTAACGGTCTCTGCACTAAATAGTCAACGACCGGAGAGACGAAGCCTTCGGTCAAATTTTCAATAGGAACAACCGCAGCGTCGCATTCTCGTCCAACCGATTCCAGGCAGCTGACCAGGTTATCCAGTAACTGAATGTCGTGATCTTGTTCAGGCTGATAAAGCCCCGCGGCAACCTCGGAAAAGGTGCCGGCAGGGCCTAACGAGGCTAGCTTCATTTCTTATATTGCTCAAACCAGGCCAGTGCATGCTCAATTTTGGCAATCATGTTAGAGGGTCGAGCCGTCACCCCATGAAAGGCATCCGGAACACGAACCATAGCCGTATCTACTTTTTGCAGCTTCAATGCCTGGTAGAATTGCTCGGTTTCCGATATTGGCGTACGCCGATCTTTCTCACCGGTAAACAGTAACACGGGTGTCTCAACATCACCGACCATAGACAGCGGCGAACGCTGCCAGTAGTGCTCTAGCTCTTCCCATGGCATACCAGGGAGCTGGTTGGTGATTTGGCCAATTGAGCTGTCAGCGGTCAGTACTTTACTCACCCAGTTAATGACCGGGTTCGTGGCTGCCGCGGCGTTGAAGCGGTTGGTCAGCCCTACTGCATAGGCTGTGGCGATGCCACCTGCGGAGCCGCCGGCAATAAAGAGGTTATCTGAGTCGGCAATGCCCTTATCAATGAGTAAATCAATGCCACTCATGTGGTCAGCAAAGTCATAAGGTGACGAGTAGTTGCCGTCCAGCAGCATGGCAAAGTCTTTACCGTATGAAGTACTGCCGCGATGGTTTACATAAAGCACCACATAGCCCTCGGCGGCATAGCGTTGATGTTCTGCCGCAAAATGCGGACCGTAAGACAGGTGAGGACCTCCATGAATTTCTAACAGCAGAGGATACTCTTTGTTCTCATCGTAATTCGGCGGAGTAATATACCAGCCATGAATCTCCTGACCGTCATAGCGTGACTCATAGCGAATTTCGTGAACTTTGCCCAGTTCACGGTGGCCAAGCAGGTCTTCGTTCAGTTGAGTAAACTGAACCGCTTCACCACCTTGAGGCTGATAGCCGACATCGGCCGGGCGATATTCAGACCCTTTTGTGTAGGCAATAGCACCGGTTTTTGAGGCCGTAAAAGAGCCCATGGTATAAGGGCGGCTGACATAAACGCCGGAAACGTCATCCACTCGGTTTGTCAGTTCATTGCTTAAAGTGACATCAGCAACAACGGGTTTGCCCCGGTCAGCGTATGAAACCGCTAGTGATTCATTGCCAGTCCACTGTGGCGAGCTGAAAGAACGGTCAAAGTCAGCTTGAAGTTCTGTCTCTGAGCGTTCGCTCCAGTCCATGACCCACAATTGTGACTTATGGTAAGGCACCGGCTCGTTAGAGCTGTGTAAGTAAGCCAAACGCTCGCCGTCAGGAGAGAACTGCGGTGACGACTCGCGGCCGGGTTTGTCAGTGACCTGCGCCACTTCTTTTGAGCTCAGGCTGACGCTGTAAAGGTCGCTTTCATTCACCTGATACGCCCAGTCTTCCGAGCGGTTGCCGGAAAATACGATATGGCTGTCGCCTTCTGTCCAGGCCAGTGGGCCGCCATGTCGGTACGGACCATCGGTCAGCTGGCGTGCACTGCCACCCTCAGCCGGAACCACGAAGAGTTGTGTGTGCGCCGGTTCCAGAACACCTTTACCGTCGCGCTGATAATAAGCTTCTTCAACAATAATAGGCGACTTGGACCACTTAGCGCCTTTCGGCTTCTTTGGTTTTTTTACGCTTTTAGCGAATGGCGTCGGTTCAGCATTCACTGACATGGTGAAAGCCAACTGAGAATCATCGTTAGACCAGCTAATGCTGCCCGGGTTGTTGCTCACGTGAGTGACTTTGGCGGTGCGCTGCTCTTTAATCCAGTGCACATGAATTTGGTTCTTTTCTGAGCGGTTAGAGGCAAAAGCAAGGCGGGTACCATCGTTTGACCAGGCCAGGCTACCGTAGCTGAATTCATCGTCAAAAATTGGTAAATGCTGACCGGTTTCGGTATCAATCAGCCATAATGAACGACGAGTATTGTCTTTCATGTCATCGAAGCTGTTGCGGATGTACGCAATATACTTACCGTCTGGTGAAATACTGACTTGATTGGCGTATTCAAGCTGGAAAATATCTTCCGCCTGAAAGGTCGTTTTGACGGTTTCCTGAGCCAAAGCTGGCGCGGAAGTGAAAAGTAGCGCTAAGCTACCTGCGATAACGGATTGCTTTAACCACATTGTTGTTCTCCTTTTGGTTATGGCTTTACGTTACTCAAGCTGACGAAGCGATGCAAAGAGTTCCGTTCAAGTTCGCAGAAAATACGGTAAACTGACACTCTGTTCCCAAAGCAGGTATAAGGAAAACGCATGCATTACCGCCAAACTCGTGCCGAAATATCGACCACAGCAATAGCACATAACGCGCAGTGGGTGCGTAAAACAATGGTGGGAGGCAAGCTTCTGGGAGTGGTTAAAGCGGACGGTTACGGACATGGCGTTGTTCATGCTGCCAATGCGTTAAAGCCGCATGTCGATGGTATGGCGGCTGGTTTTATGGAAGAAGCGTTAGCGGTTCGCGAAGCTGGGTATCATGGGCCTTTGGTCATTTTGGAAGGCTGTTTTTCGGCGTCAGAGCTGACTGTGTGTGCAGAATATAATTTAAGCCCCGTTGTTCACTGTGAGCAGCAATTGCAGGCTATTGAACAAACTGCGTTAAATAAGCCGCTGTGGGTATGGTTAAAAGTCGATACAGGCATGCACCGCCTGGGTTGGTCTGAAGAACAGGCGCAACAAGTACTGGTGCGGTTAAACGCAAGCCAGAACGTGGCGGGCGTTACCCTCATGTCGCATTTAGCGAATGCAGACACTGACCACGATCTGAACGCAGAACAAAAGCGACTGTTCTGTCAGCTGTCTGAGAGTACTAAAGGCTATCAAGCACGCAGTTTCCACAATTCAGCGGGCTTATTGAACCCGGAAACCCAGTGGGTATTGCAAGACAATGATTGGGTTCGGGCGGGATTGTTGTTGTACGGCGTTAATCCGTCAACGGTCACAGAAGTGCAGGATAGTTTGAAACCAGCCATGCGCCTGGTTGCGCCGATTATTGCACTGCATAAGCTTGGGAAAGGAGAATCGGTTGGCTACGGTAGTGCGTGGACAGCTCAACGACCGAGCCTTATAGCAACTGTGGCAATGGGATACGCGGATGGGTATCCACGCCAAGCCGAAAATGGAACACCAGCGATGGTGCGTGGGCAAGCGGTAGGCTTAGCAGGACGCGTGTCTATGGATATGCTGACCATAGATGTGACAGATGTTGCCGGTGTTCAGATAGGCGACGATGTTGAGCTTTGGGGGCCGAGTGTCGATGTGCGTCGAATTGCCGCATGTGCAGGGACTATTTCCTGGCACTTGCTCACGGGTGTTAGCGTGAGAGTGCCCAGGGTTCGGGTTTAAGGTAAGGCACCCATTGGCGGGTGCCTTTTAATGAGAAGCCTGGTGTTGCTTATTGTTCTAACTGATGAACCCACTCAGTTAACAAGCGCACTCCAAAGCCGGTTGGTCCTGCCGGATGAATACCGGTATCTGAACTGACCATCGCGTCAGCGGCCATATCGATATGGATCCAAGGCGTATCACCGGCAAAGTGCTTAAGAAACGCTGCACCGGCCTGTGTGCCCGGAGAACCAATGTTACGAATATCAGCCAGCGGACTGTCAATAATACCGTCATAGCCTTCTAATGGCAGTTCCCAGACTTTTTCACCTGTTACATTGCCAGCCTCAATAATGGCTGAGCGTAAGTCGTCTTCGGAGGCAAATAAAGCAGCGTAGCCCGTGCCCAATGCACCAACTTTCGAACCGGTTAAGGTCGCAATATTGGCAATGGCACGAGGTTTGAACTTGTCGTTGGCATACCAGTTACCATCGCCAAGAATCAGTCGGCCTTCTGCGTCGGTGTTGGCAATTTCTACCAAAGTACCGTCACCCGCTTTAACCACGTCCCCGGGCAACGTTGCTGAACCAGAAATAAGGTTGTGCGACAGCGGTGCTACAGCAACCACATTGACCGGAGCTTCTTGTGCCGCTAGCGCCATAACCGCGCCAATAACGGCTCCAGCACCAGCTTTGTCGGTTTGCATGCGCAAAATAGAAGAAGAACTGGTTTTTAAGTTATAGCCACCGGTGTCAAAGGTATTGCCTTTACCGACCAATGCGATTGGATCAGCGTTACTGCCTTTATAGTGCGCGGCCAGCAGATAAGAGCCGTGCTGGCTGCCCTGGCTAACGCTTTTTAATAAGCCCATGCCCATTTCTTCAACTTGTTCAGGCGTGACAATAGTCAGCTCAATGTTTAAGTCTTTCATGGCTTCCTGAGCTAACTTAACGATGGCTTCAGGATAGCCGTCGCTGCCGGGCAGAGCGGTAATGTCGCGGGCAACAAACACGCCTTCAGCAATGGCGCGCGAGGCCAGATATTTTTTCTCTGCCATGTCAGGGCTTTTCACTAACCAATGGTAAGCCGTTTGCGGCCGCTCTTTTGGCTCGGACTGATAACGGTCAAAGCGATAGTTGCGCAAGTCGATGCCATGAGCCATGTGCGAACTCAGTTCGGCGGCAATGCCCGGGTTGCTGATTAGGCGTGTGTCGAAAACAACGCTTTCTAGCTCAGGCTTTAAAGCAGTCGCAATAGACGCGCCTAACTTCTCCGCTTCAAAACGGGAAAGTTCAGCCGGGTCACCGACGCCCGCCAGAAGCAGGTGATTGGCTTTGGTGCCCTCAGGGGCAATCACTGTTGTTAACTGTGAGGCTTCGCCTTTAAATTCTTCAATTTCTGCAGCGCGTCTAACGGCGTTAACGTCAGAGCCTGACCATTCTGGTAGCTCAACTGCCGTACCTTCCGGCACAAAAATAACGCGAGTTTTGGTGTTTTTGTTTTCATCAGAAAAGCTCGTGGACGTGTCCAGGTAGTCACTTGCCAACGCAGGCAGCGACAAAACCGAAGAAACAGCCAGAGCACTCATGACCTGTTTTAACGACATAGTGTTTTCCTTGAATTAGGTTTTCTTGAGTTGTCTGCGTTTACTATAAAACCATAACCCACTGACTGGCAAAACGATTAAGCCCAAACCCGATAAAAGCACGATGAACAAATAAAACGCTCCACCAATAGCGGCGACATGCGTCGGATAAATCATATTCGAAACTCGATTTCCAAGAGGAGTTTCTCGCTCATCAATAACCTGACTAACCTCTCCGGTTTCAGAGAACTCAATATAGTTGCGGCCATTCGGGTGCCATTCGTTTGCGTGCTTAGCTCTAATTCGAGGGTCTTCGAGATAAAGCAAACGAGCTTCCGCTGTTGGAAGAGCTTGCTGTGCGAGCTCAAGCCGTTGCTGCCAGCTATCAGCAGGCATAGAAGGCGGTACCGGCGTTTCAATTGACTGAGTAAACGGGAGTAGGAAAATTAGTGCTGATTTTAGCGGAGCGGCGTACATGATGGCGGTACCGGTGATTAGCACGATAGTGACAGGAACGAAAAGTACAGCACCAATGAACCGGTGCAATTGCCATAAGGTTTGGCTACCGCGCTTAGTGAACGGATTAAAAAACCTTACAGACAAAGCGCGCCGGAAACTGCCTCTACGTGGCCACCAGCGGATTAAGCCTGTGCCGATAAGAACTAAGCTTAAGAGGCCGAGAATTCCCATGATGTCCTTACCCAGTTCGTTGAGTGCTAAATGATGGTGCAGCTCAACAAGCCAGCTGATGAGATCCGCTAGATACTCTCGCTCAAGCAGCAGATTGCCACTGGCGTCATAGTAAAAGTGTGTTTTGTCCGCATTAACCACTTCAAGCCAAGGGCGGTCAGCGGTGGGCATGAGGGCGTAGCCGTTGTCGAATAGGTCTAGAACAGCGGCAGCGTCTTTCGTTTCAACGGGCTGCGCTAAATTGAGCTGTGGATAAAAAATCTGCAGTAGGTCATTTTTGTAGAGTAGCAGCGAACCACTTACTGCCATCAATAAAAGCCAAAGGCTGAGCGTTAAGCCCAGCCATCGGTGCCATTGAGTTAGTGTAGGCAGCTTGTGTTTAAGCGACATGGCTTACCATTGGTAATTCCAGGTAAAGCTAATGGTGCGTCCGCGACCCGTGAAGTTACGGTTATCGCCGCCGACCGTCTGCGCGTAATAGGTGAAGTAGTACTTATCGAATAAGTTCTCAATACCCAGCGAGAATTGACCCATATCGCGAGTTTCGACCAGGACGGTTGCATCGACTGTGTTGTAACCATCGAAGTTGTTGATGGCGTCTTCACCGCTGTAAATGTCACGGTCGAATAGCTTATTCCATTGTACCCGGCTGCTTACCATGCCAGTCCACTGTTGTGACCAGAACAGGTTGGCGCGCTTCGGAGCAATGTTACGGCCGCCTAGCTTAGTGTCGACTGAGCCGTCATCGTTGCTGTCATACTCGCCATTGGTGTCAGCGTAGTTCAGTCCTAAAGCAGTATCATTGGATAGCGCATATTGGGTACTAAACTCAATACCGTCAATTTCAGTCTTTTCACGCTGAACACTGTAAAAACCATCAGCATCGGGTTGTAGGCGAGCGCCCAGGTCAGAGCTTGAGCGGAAATAGCTCAGTGAGGCATTCCATGCATTGCCCTGATACTCAATGCCGACTTCCTCGTTGTCAGCGATAACCGGTTGCAGATCCAGGAAGCTGCTAACACTTAAGTCAGGTGTTGAAATGCCGCGCAATACACGACCAACGTCGGGCATGCTGAAGCCTTCAGAATAACTTGCGAAGACACGCCATTCGTCGTTCAGAGCATAAACAGCGCCCAAATTACCCAGTAACTCGTTAAAGCTTGGTTCACCGCCTTCAACGAAGACAGACCCGTAAGATGCCAACGTGGTGAAGTCATCGGCTTTTAATTTTCCGTATTCATAGCGTAAGCCGCCGCTTAAAGTCAGACCGTTTGCTTGATAGCGCAGTTGCGCATATGGTGCCCAGTTTTCGAATTCCGTTGCCGGTACCCATTTACGACCTGTTTGAGCCAGCTCCTGGAAAGTTTCGTCGGATAAAAAATCGAGCCCAGCGCTAAAAGATACAGGCGATTGCTGAATGTTGTTCCAGTTGAGTGTTAAGCGTGAACCATATTTACGCGAGTCGTTGCGTGACTGGTCAAAAATTTCGTCGCCGTATGCAGGATCCTGAAACGTTGCATAGGTCCCACCCCCGTATAGAGCGGAAAAGTCCTGGAAGAACAGCTGCCAATTTAGGTCGGCCATTAAGAAGTCGCTGTTGCTGTAAGTCAGACTTGAAGTGGTAACTTCGTTTTCGGGGGCCTCGCCCGGATATTCACCTTTAACGGATAACGCGGGGATGCCTTCAGCGCGGTTTCCGTCAATAGAGTAGTAGTCACCGTTGCCCGACATATCAAAGCGGTTGAGCATAAACTCAAGACGCTGTTTGCTATCTATGTCGTAGCCGATTTTCGTGAACAAGTCGTAACTTTTGGAATCCATGGTGTCGCCTTGAGTGGTATCAACACCAATCAATTGACCTTTTCCGTCCACATACATGCCGGTGTCACGGTATTGGGCGCCAAAAATTACATCCCATTGACCGCTGCCATGGCGTAGAAGGTAGCCAGCCTGATAGCTCAACCCTTCTGAGACTTCTGAATCTGGTGCGCTAAAGCCGGCGTTGACTTCGTGGCTCGTTCCGTCTTCGGCTTTTTTAGTAACGATGTTAATGATACCGCCGCTGGCGCCCATACCTTGAATCGCGCTGGCGCCGTGAATAACCTCAACGCGCTCAATCATGAAAGGGTCGATGGTGTAGGCGGCACGAGAGCCATTACGCAGAGGGTTTGATTGAGGCACACCGTCGATAAGGTATAAAGGGTCACGACCGCGTAGGGTTTCGCCTGAGCTTGTCAGTTTTTGACGAGACGGTGAATAAGCCGGAATCAGGTTGCCAAGGATGTCTGATAAAGATTCAGCTACGCTTAATTGCTGGCGCAGTTCCTCACCTTCAATAACCGAAACGGTAGCCGGAATAGCACTTTGCGGAGTGCTGGTGCGGGTTGCTTTAATTTCGATGGTTTCATCAACTTTCGCTTGTTGTGCAAACGCAGAACCAGAGATAGCGGCGAGGATTGCTAGAGTAATCGACTTCTTAAACATGAGAATCCTTATCATTTAAATAATTTGGCGCCAATGATAACGATTCGCATTCTAGTGTCAATAAAAACTTAACTTAGTTTTCGCTATAGTTGATATCAGCGAAAACAACACAGGTTGTGCTAGTCTGGGAGAAAACAAGAAAAAGGTCATACCATCATGAAAACATTATCTAAAATTCTGTGTGTTAGTGCAGCTGCAGGTGCGTTATTGGCTTGCTCTGACAGTGCAAAAGTTGAGCGGGAAGAGGGCGTCTCACTGGAGCAGAAAATTCGTCAAACCGCTGAACAATCTCTGGATGCTTTTAACATTCCGGGCCTTGCGGTTGTTGCCGTAAAAGACGGAGAAGTGGTTTTAGCCGAGGGTTTCGGCGTTCGGGATATTGAGTCGCAACAACCGGTTACGCCCACAACCCTGTTCGGCATTGCCTCTCATACAAAAGCATTTACTGCCGCCGCAATGGCGACTCTGGTTGAGCAGGGGAAAGTGGACTGGGACGATAAAGTCATTGAGCACTTACCAAGTTTTAAACTAGCAGACCCATACATCACTCGTGAGCTGACCATTCGGGACTTACTGAGTCACCGTTCTGGCCTTGGGTTAGGTGCCGGCGATTTGATGATTTGGCCGAACACCGACAAAACCACCGACGAAGTCATTGCCGGCTTGGCCAATGTGCCCATTGAGCATGGCTTTCGTGAACGCTTTGACTACAACAACTTAATGTTTGTGACAGCAGGTGAGGTGATTAGCGAAGTATCGGGTATGCCGTATCACCAGTACGTTGAGCAAACACTGTTTGAGCCCATGCAAATGGACGAAAGCACCATTGGCTTTTCTCGTATTGACGCTAGTTACGACAATGTGGCGGTAGGCAACATTGAAATGGACGGTGAACTGCATCGTTTCCCGCTCGACTTTTTAGAAGACTTTTCCGCAGCTGGTGCAACGGCAGCCAGTGTAGATGATATGAGTCGCTGGTTGCTGACTCTGCTGAATGAAGGCGAAACACCAACCGACAAACGTTTATTTAAGGAAGAGTCGCTGCATGACATGTGGCAACTGACTACGCCACTGCCGGTATCGGCTAACGCTGCAGAGCAGGGTACCTACTTCCGTGGTTATGGTCTTGGCTGGTTCGTGAAGGACTACTACGGCGTTAAGCATGTGTCGCACAGCGGCGGTATTTTGGGAATGTTGTCCTTTACAACGGTTATTCCTGAAAAAGAATTCGCCATTACTGTTATGAGTAATCAGCAGGCGTTTGGTGCGTTGACCGCAATAGTGCAAGAGTCTCTGGAAGAGGTTCTAGATGTGCCGGATCAGGACTGGGTCGCGAAGGAAAGTAAGAAGTATCATGAGTTCATTCAGAAAAAGGCCGACTTTAAGGTAGAAGCGGTTGATGATCCGCAGCCGTCGCTGGCGTTATCGAAATATGCGGGAACTTATACAGACGCCTGGTACGGCGATGTCGTTATTTCTGAGCAGGACGATAGCCTGCGTATAGACTTTACCCACACCGATATGCTGAAAGGCTCACTGGAGCATTACAACGGTAATACCTTTATTGTGCGCTGGGATGAAGCCTTGTTAGAAGCCGATGCCTTTATTGATTTTAATGTGAATAGAAACAACGAAATAAAGACGGCAACAATGGAAGCAGTGGCGGACTTCACTGACTTTAGTTTTGACTTTCATAACCTGAAACTGGAAAAGCAGTAACCTCGCCAACTCTGGACATAGCGGGGGCCAGTCCCTATAATGCCCTCGCTTTCCAAAGTATGCGCACCCTTAGCTCAGCTGGATAGAGCGTTGCCCTCCGGAGGCAGAAGTCATTCGGTAAATAGGCACAATGGTTAGAAGTCAAAATTTGGAAATGCGCCCGTAGCTCAGCTGGATAGAGCGCCGCCCTCCGGAGGCGGAGGTCACAGGTTCGACTCCTGTCGGGCGCGCCATTTCCCTGGCCTGCAGCGATTTTCTTCCTTTCGTATCTACTCTAAACTCTTCTCTTTGCTGTTTTTTCGGCGTGACGGCTAGCTGTTGTGACTGATTTTAGGCTGGATCAGGGCTGTGTCCATTCTGTGTCCAGATTGTGGCCGCGGTTGTTGGGCACAAATTCAATAGTGTTAATTTTGACCTCTGCCTTGACCTAGGGTAATTACAATTCATCGTAAAACGGCTTATGTAACTTCGATCTCACAAAAAGAAAAAGTCACGCTAATTAATTGAATGGAGCCTTTTGACTGGTCATAAAGTTATGGTTAGTTTTAGTTGCCCACTATAATTTTATAGCGCTTCCCAAATGTAATGATTCTGTAAACGTCATTTCAGTCGACCATGCTTTATTGCAGTATAAAATGTTGAGTGTTAAGAGTTTTCCACAACAGGGATCAGCAACGTGAAGCAATTCATCAGCTTGTTACTTTTTATTGTTATTCCGGTATCAGTGCATGCGAAAGACTTAAAACCTAATATTAGCGGAAAATTTGATGTTGGTGGCTTTAGTCTCTACTTAGAGTGTTACGGTACTCAGCAACCTACCGTTGTCCTCGAGTCAGGTTTTGGTGGTTATGGCTCCAATGGATTATGGAGCAAGGTAATTACCGAAGTAAGCCCTGATGCGCAAATCTGTGTTTACGATAGAGCCGGGCTTGGCAGAAGTGATGCTGGTCCGGTACCTTTTAGTTCAAAGGATGTGGCAGAAAGATTACATAGGTTGCTAGCCACTGCTGAAATTAATGAGCCATTCATTTTAGCTAGCCATTCTTATGGCTCATATCATCTGAAAATGTTTAATGCTTTGTACGGTGAATCAGTTTTGGCTGCAATTTTTGTTGATCCCACACCCTTCGGGTTGATGAAGTTTTCCGCTGAGAATTGGCCTGCTCCATCTTCGTCCGATACACAAGAAGTCATCGAGTTCCGAAGCAATGATAGAAAGGCATATTTTGATCCCTCAGATAATCCAGAAACAATGGATTTCGAAAAGAGCTATGAAGAAGTAGCATCAGCTAATGATTTTGGTGCGAAGCCGCTTATTGTCATCAAAGCAACGCGTGAAATTGAGCCTTGGGGAGATTGGGCTAGGAATCTACCACCGGAGGTAGAGGAGAGAAACAGAGCTTTCCTAACGGAAAGCGATGAGTTACTTCTGGCTCTATCGGAGAACTCAGAAGTCATAACCGCGGAGACAACTGAGCATAATGTCCATTGGCATGAACCAAAGATTGTCATTGAAAATCTAAGAGCTTTAATTAACAAGGTTTCCCGGTGAGTCCATTCAGATCCGAACTAAGGCTTCTTAGTACTCTGATTTAGAGGCCTTACTTGACTTTTTGAACCGTCAGCAACGGAATAAAGGCCCTTATAAAGAATTGAGTCGTCGCTAGTCCGCTAGACATCCCGTAGCCACAGATACTGACCCCATAAATCAGTCCCTGTTGAATAACTCCGGCATAAGTTTTACTCTTTAAATTCTCAACGGCCCGAATGACTAACCACCCTATGGACAATTCGATACTGCTGACCCCTCTGCAGATTTCAGTCGCTTTGCCGCTGTTGGCGTGCTTTTCAGTTTGCTGCTAAACATTTCTTATCGCGCGGTGCCAAAAATCTTGCGTTGTCCATTCCGATTATCCCTATTCATCTTGAATTCAGGGGTAACGTATATCATTTACTCAGTTTTCAGCGCGGAAATGGCAAAATAAATTATAACCTTATGAATTTATTGTGTTTTTATTGACCTTTCCCCTGAACTAACACCATCTTATCGATGAAATTTCAGTTTTAAGCTACCTGTTTTGCAAACTCCACAGGCGGTAAATAATTTAACGAGCTATGCGGGCGTTCGTAATTATAATGACGCTGCCACTGCTCTATTTCATACCTCGCCTCGTCGAGCGTTCTAAACCAGTTCTGATCAAGACATTCATTCCTAAACTTACCATTCAAACTCTCAACAAAAGCGTTCTGTGTTGGTTTTCCTGGCTGAATAAAGCTCAACCTTACATCGTTGCTTTTGCTCCAGAAAAACATGGCTTTACTGGTAAATTCGGTGCCATTATCGCAGACAATATGCTCTGGCTTGCTGCGCTCGTCGATAAGCTGAGACAAAAAGCGCGATACTTGCTGTCCTGAAATCGATACTGAGACAAGTTGCCCAACCATTTCCCGGCTAAAGTCATCGACAACGTTCAAGACTCTGAAACGTCGGCCACTTGCCAGCTGGTCAGACACAAAGTCCATCGACCATCGCTCATTAACACGCTGCGGTGCGTCCATAACGACACGCGGTCGTGTCAGCTTTTTACGTTTCTTGGTCCGAACCTGAAGCCCTTGTTCGGTATAAAGGCGATAGGTTCGCTTCTTATTCTTTACAAGCCCCTCGCGCTTAAGCAACCCATGCAGCAGTAAATAGCCATACCGTGGATATTCCACGGCAAGCTCCTTTAGGCGAGTCGTTACCCGTTCGTCATCTCGCTGCTTTGGCTTATATCGGTAAGCTGTTCGACTCAGCCCGACCAGTTTGCACGCAAGGCGCTCGCTTAGCTTATACGCAGAGATTAAATGCTCTACGACACGCTTCTTGCTGGCGGGCTTCACCACTTTTTTGAGACGACATCCTTTAAGGCTTCTGTCTCAAGCATCTTCTCCGCCAACAGCTTTTTAAGCTTGTTATTCTCAGACTCAAGCTCTTTTAGACGCTTGGCCTCATTCACTTCCATTCCGGCATATTTACTACGCCAGTTATAAAACGTGCCGCTGGAAATTCCCATTCGACGACAAATTTCGTCAACTTTTGCACCGGCCTCATGCTCTTTGATGGCCTTGATGATTTGCTCTTCGCTGTAACGTTTTTTCATATCGAGATCTCCACTTGACCCATTTTAATGGAAATCTCATCGATGTCATGGTCCTATTTTTGGGGGAGAGGTCATTATAAATATTGTTATGCAATTTGATGCTGACACTTTTTTGAAAAAAACTCTTTAGAACTTGATTTATTGAAATACATCATTCTAATTTTATAGAATAGTACTTATCTATTTGTATCCCATCATTCGATTTAACACATTTTAAACTTTTTTCTTCTTTTCTTTCTTTATCCCCATATGAATGTGGCGCTTCAATGCGACTTGGTCAAAAGGATCGGCGATTTGGGGGGCTATGCGTGAGTCGTAATTGCTACAAAGTAAGTAGGGGAACTACGGTGAAATGGTTTAAAATACTGGAGTACATACTTAAGATTATTCATTCGGCAATAACGGTGATAAAGCTAGCAATTGAAATAATTGAGAAGATTTTCGGACAACTTTAACTAGTAAGTACCACAACACTAAATTCAAAGCATTGATTTTGGCGGCCAAATGGCCGCCTTTTTTATGCGAAAGTCAGTCTTTAAGCACTTTCCCTTCTTAATAGTTTAAGTTTATTTTCTACTGTAAAGGATGCTTGCAGAAATCAGGCTTACCATATTTCTACTTCTTCTAAGTTTCGCTCGTTAACGTTTCCCCAGCCATCCCTCCCTGAAAAGGTCAACTTGAATCGCCATATATGTGGCATCAGCCCAGAGCACTTTGAGCGCGTGGCTTCACTGCTGTGGCTGGTGTCATTATTGAGGGCACTGGCGCATGATCGCCTGCCAGTTTGAGGAACTAGGTAGGTTTCCTGTGTTCGCAGAGGAATCGTCTGCCACCGCGAAAAGCAAAGGGGAAGTGTCGAGTTTTCTTTTACTATAAGTGTGTTACTTTTTTGTTGGCTATGTTAACGTTCTGTCAACTATATAATAAATATACACAGCTAAGGCATACTAAAGCTATGGATAGTAGTGTCGAGTTTATATCAGACAAGGGATCTGGCCCTGTGATTATTACGTCTAAATTTACTGGTCGAAAGCTTGAAAGTTGGGTCACCGAAAATTACGAAAAATTAGCGCAACTAAAGCACCGCTATGGTGCAATACTATTTAGGGGATTTGGCGTTGAGAAGCCCCAAGACTTTTCAAACTTAATTGGCTTGACCTCCAGTGAAGCCATTCCCTATATGGAACAAACTTCTCCACGTGATCAAGTGAAAGGCCATGTTTATACTTCTACTGCCCATCGCAGCGATCAACAAATTTTCGTTCACAACGAACAATCATTTAAAAATGCTTTTCCGTTGAATATATATTTTTGTTGCGTGACTCCGTCAACGACTGGAGGGCAAACGCCACTCGTAGACACCCGAAAGATACTTAAAGAGATTCCCGATCCCATATTAGATAAGTTTCACCGCCATGGATACGTATTCAAACGCAACTTTATCGAAAATGTTTATGTCAGTTGGCAGAAAAGCTTCCAAACAGACGACAGAAGTGAAGTTGAGCGGTATTGCCGGCAAAACGATATTCACTTTGAGTGGGATCTGGACTTTATCGAACTTGTCACCCATCAAAAGCGTAACTGCATTGCCCGCCACCCCCATACGGGTGAACTTTGTTGGTTTAACCACTGCACCTTTTTCAACAAATCATGCCTTCCATCGCAAACTCAAGACATTTTCGAGCAACTGTTCGACGGAGAATATCCAAATGACACGCTTTATGGCGATGGTTCTCCGATTGAATCGGAAGTGATAGACATGTTGAAGGACGCTTACGAAAAACACAAAGTAAAGTTTGATTGGCAACAAGGCGACATGCTGATGGTAGATAATATGCTTATGGCCCATGGTCGTGAAAGTTATGAAGGCGAACGCTTGATACTAACAGGTATGTCAGAAGTTCATCGTTGGGAAAATGTTACGGTTAATTCTTTATGAAAGCAATGAATGACATTCTTGAAGGCAAATCTTCTAAGAAAGGTAATCCCGTGAAAGCGTTACTTATAGCCCTAGGTGGGGTGATCTTAATAATGCTAGGGTATTTTTATTTGTCTGGCGAACCAACTTTATCAGCTGTTCAGCAAACGATTACCGTAAGGCCCATTCATCGAAGCGATCTCGAAATTAAAGTGGCTACGTATGGGCAGTTGGAATCTAAGTTCGAACGTGTTGTCAGCACGCCAATGGAAGCTCAGGTCGGTCGAATCCTAAAATATCCCGGGGAATTTGTCGAAAAGGGTGAAGTGATAATGGTGCTGAATAACGAGCAAATCAAGCGGGACCTCATCGACAGTGAGCTGGAGCTAGGTAGTCTGAAGGCAGAATTAAATCGCATTCTGATAGAAGGCGAGCGAGCTCACATCAACAACCGAACGGAACTAGAAAAGCTTAAGAGTCAACAGTTCGAAACCAACGTTCGCGAAAAGGCCAGCGCAGCGCTAGCGGAAAGCGGGATTATTCCCTCGATCGAGCTCTCGATTACTCAAGCGAAACAGGCAGGGTTAGAAAAGCTGGTCATGCTATATCAGCAGAAGCTAAGTAAAGAGCAAGATTTCTATGAACGAGATGCAAATATCCAGAAAGACATCATCGATCAAGCTAAACGAAAGCGAGATCTTCTTCTTGAAAAACAGAGGGCACTCAATGTAGTTGCTCACATTCCAGGTGTGATTCAAAGTATTCCGGTTAAAGAAGGTCAACGTCTAGCAAACGGTGAACAAGTGGCAAAAATTGCCAGTCTGCGGCCACTCATTGCAAAGTTGAAAGTAAATCAGAATGACGCATCAAATGTAAAAGTGGGGCTTAAGGTGGAACTCAACTCACTGGGTCAGAGTGGATTGCATGGGGTGGTAACACGAATTTATCCAGTAGTAGAGAATGGTGTTGTTACGGTTGAAGCTGATCTTGTGGGTCCCCTCAGCAGTCATGAAAAACCCAGTATGACGGTTGAAGGCAACATTTTGGTCGATGAAATGAAACAAGTACTTTATATCCAAAAACCTAGCAACATTGAGAAGAACATGGTCGGTCGGTTGTTTAAATTTGATCGTGAAGCAGGGGTAGGAACGCGTACTCAGCTTCAATTCGGCAAAGTATCAGGTAAATTCATTGTTATCGAATCGGGAGCAGCGGAAGGAGATGAGTTTATTATCTCTGATACCAGGAAGTTGGAACAATTCAAAAAAATTGAAGTTGTTCTTTAGTATATGTCTGAAAGAGGCCGCAGGTCATTAGGTGACAATGTTGAGCGAAAGTAATAAATACAAAGGGGTGATAGGTGAGCAAAGAAATAATTAAACTTAGCGGTTTAGGAAGAGCCTATGATGGTGGCGAAAAGCCATTTTATGCGTTATCTAACCTCGAGTTAACTGTGAATGAAGGCGAGTATATCGCTATCAGTGGGCCTTCCGGTAGCGGTAAGTCTACGTTGTTATCTATACTTGGCTTGTTAGATAAACCTACGGAAGGTCAATACCTATTGACGGGAACTGACACTCATAACCTGAGCTCCGCCCAGTTGGCAGAATTACGTAATTACCACATTGGTTTTGTTTTTCAGTCGTTTAACCTTATTGACGAGATGAGCGTGTTAGAGAATGTCATGCTGCCGCTGACATTTAGAGAGCCCGTATTAGAACGTAGCAAAATCGAGGCTCAGGCTCTCAGTTGCCTAGAAAAAGTTCAACTTGCTGACAAATACCACAACAAACCAAATGAGTTGTCTGGCGGTCAGCAACAAAGAGTTGCTATTGCCAGGGCGTTAGTAACAGAACCAAGCATCATTTTAGTCGATGAACCGACCGGGAACCTTGATTCGGTCAACGGTGACATGGTCATGGATTATTTTGATAAACTGCACGGCGAAGGAAAAACCATTTGCTTGGTCACTCATGAGATGGAATATGCTCGGCGGGCCACACGCATCATCCAATTGAAAGACGGGGAGTTGGTCAGTGAACTTCGTGCGGAAATAGGGGCTGCGTAATGGGTTACTTTGTCCAGGAGCTTAGATTCGCACTCCACAGTCTCCTTAGAAGCGGCTCGTTTATCATCGTTTCTATCAGTACGCTGGCGATCACCATTGCACTGATGCTTACTGCTTTTAGTGTGGTCAATCATTATTTTCTTCAACCGTCCCCTTACCCAGACAGTGAAAGGTTGTGGATCGTCGAGCAGGAATTACTGATACAAGACAAAACTAGTCAAGGCTTTCAATCTTTTCCAGTGCAACTTGAGTGGTATCGTAAGCAGAATGAATTCGAAGCCATGACTTTAGTACATCATACCAATGATTTGCTGTTCAACTTACCCGGTAACCCAAAAGAATTTTCGACCTATACAACGCCAGAATATTTTGAATTATTCGATGTACCATTACTGTTGGGGAGTACCTTTAATCGAAACGGAAATGTGAATACTCCTGAAAAAGAGGTACTGATAAGTGAAGCGTTGTGGGAAAAGTATTTCCAGCGCAGTGACGAGGTATTGACTAAATTTATCAGAACCGAAAGTGGAATGTTTAGTATCATAGGTGTAGTCAGTAATGACTTTATTGAACCTTGGACTTTATCGAAAGGCAAAAACTCAAAGCTTTGGTTTCCAATTCGCACGGGTCCGTTTGGGCGACCTGTTGAACAGCAAAATTGGGACTTCACCTATGCTAGCTTGAGGTCAGTAGGGAAACTCAAAGAAGAGAGTAATATCGAAGCTGCCAGAGAGGAACTTAAGCGCATAAGCGATGCGCTTAGACCAGTATGGAAAGCTAAATGGCCCACTTTGAATGACATCAAACCTGAATTTGAGCATTTTGATACCGTTGAGTTCAAGGACAGCCGCAAGCTGGCAGTTTTTCTCTTGTTTGCTGCATTGGGATTGATTTTCATCGCGGTGCTAAACAATGGTTGTCTGTTTACAACTCGTGCTATCAAGAGACACCAGGAATTGGCGTTAAAAGCGGTTGTTGGTGCAAAGAAAAAACATTTATTTTACAGCGTATTTGCAGAATCGTTACTGGCTATTATGGGTTCAACATTGATTGCCCTGATACTGACTTGGTTTAGTTTGGAGTGGTTTAAACGCATTACAGACGGTTACCTGCCGATGACGAGTACGCTTAGTATGGATTATAGAGTGCTGATTGTCGCTGTATTAATCATGGCCTTGCTTGCTTGGATTTTTGCTCAGGTGGTTACCAAGTTAGTCGACTATGACTCTTTGATCGATTCTATAAAATCTAGCGGTAAAGGTAATGCTAAACAGGTATCAAGCAAGGTGCTTCGCGTCTTACTCGTCGGCCAGGTATCGATTGCAACTGTGGTAATTCTGTCTTTAAGTCTGTTTTTTGCTAAAGCAGCCGATACATTGTTCCGACCTCTAGGGGTGAATATCGAGAACATGCATACGGTGTTTGCGTTTTCGACGAATAGCGACTTGACGGTGCCCGAAAAAATTGCCCTTGAAAAGAAAATGGTCGAGCGTTTTGAGCAGCTAGATTACGTTGACTCCGTCTCTTTGGGCACGCCCGTTTTACAGTCTAACATTACCCGCAATGGGCTCCGGCAAGTAGACGGCAAATTGATCAACCTTTTTTCTTCCAAGTATATCGGTAGTGGTTATCTCGAACAGGCCGATATTGCATTGCGTGAAGGTCGCTTTTTCAGCTCGTCCGCATTGCGTGGTGAAGCCAAGGAAATGCTGGTTTCGCGTTCGTTGGCTGATCACCTAGAACCTGATGGCCAAGTGATCGGTAAAACCTATATTGGTCTCAATGATGAAGAATACCAAGTGGTCGGAATCACAGAAGATGTATTCAATCCGTTGTTTCCCGAAGAGCAGGGGAAGCAGATGTGGTGGCCGAATATCCCAAATGCGTTCCAACTTAATTTTAAGCTCAATCATAGGCAAAATCTAAACAGGGAGCAGATTGTTGAAACTCTGGAGGCGGTTAACCCGAGCCTGAATATATGGGATCAAACAAGTTTGGAAAATGTCTACAGTAAAGCAGTTTATTACCAGAAGTTGGCTGCAATCGTTTGTATTGCCGTTTCTTTGTTTACGCTGTTTTTAGCTGTGATAGGTATTTACGGTACGATGAGTTACGCCACTGCGATTCGTCGATATGAACTGGGTGTACGTATCGCCTTGGGCTCAAAACCCAAGCATGTATATCGTTTAATGCTTAATCAATTTCTAAAACCGATGCTGATCACCGTATTTACTTTGGCCATACTTGGGTGGTTTGGTAGTGGTGTTTTTGGCGAGTGGTTCGATGACTGGCTTAAGGTCGATTTATTTACCTTTGGACTGTTTACTCTAGTCATTGTATTGGGAACGTCGTTTTCAAATTTTTTGCCTATATACCGTATACTCAAGCAAAACCCTGTTGCGGCGATCAAATCCCTGTAATCTTCTTTTGTATCTTTCCTATGGAATGATAAGACATGGAGGAAGCTCGGGGGGTAAAAAAATTTATAAGCATATTAGGAATATTAAGTTTTCAGGAAAGAATTATGTCACAGCAAAACGTTGTAATTGATCACCTTGCAATTGCGGTGCGAGATCTCGAATCGAGTGTCCGTTTTTATGTTGATACCTTAGGCTTTGAACTCAAGGAATATCGTGAAACCAAAGGTAAAGTGACGGCAATGTTGTCTGCCGTTGTCGTTGATAAAGGAGGGTTTAGTATAGTGCTTATGGAGGGCGTTGGTCCTGACTCTCAAATTACTCGTTATGTTGAAAAGTATGGTGCAGGCGTGCAGCATGTGGCTTTTTTGGTCGATGATGTAGAGAAAGAAGTTGCTGAGCGCACAGCTGCCGGGTTGGAATTTTCTACGTCGATTATTCGTGGGCAAACTCTCAAGCAAGCGTTTAGTAAACGCGATCTGAATTCAGGGATGATGTTTGAGTTTATAGAGCGAATACCGGGCAAAGTCGGTTTTGAAAACAATAATATCCAAAACCTTTTTGAATCCTTAGAAAAGACGAACGCCTATTAATCTTTTCCAATCTGAAGGGAATTCTCAAGTGACGTCAAACTTTATCAATTACAGAGAGCCAGGCCATGAAAGGCTTGAAGTTATGAATTTTCTCAATGAAGTTGCTACTGAGTACCCTGAGGCCATTTCTTTAGCTTCAGGCCGTCCGCAAGAGAAGTTTTTTGACATGGACAATCTACAAGTCTGTCTTGACAAATTTGCCGATTATTGGGCCGTGAAGGAGAATCTCGACATAGCCACGGCGAAAAAAATGATTGGTCAATACGGCCGCACGGCGGGCTGTATCAATGAGCTGGTTGTCAAGCAACTTGCGGCGGATGAAGATATTGCGTGTTCAGCTCAGCAACTGCTGATTACGAATGGCTGCCAAGAAGCATTAACTTTGCTTTTGCTGGCCTTGAAGCCAGACCAGGTTCTGTTGGTGCCGGACCCTTGCTATATTGGCTTTTCAGGGATTGCCGAAGTGCTTAATCGCGAAATAGCGTTTGTGCCAATGGGGGAGGGTGGCCTGAAAGCAAGAAATTTGAGGACGACCGTCGCTGATCTCAAAGAACAAGGGAAGAATATTGGTGCCTTTTATGTCATTCCTGAGTTCGACAATCCTTCGGGAGAAAGCATTTCAAACGAAGAGCGAAAAGAAATACTCGCTATTTGTGCGGCTGAGCGTATTTTGATATTTGAAGATAATCCCTACGGCATGTTTCGTTACGAAGGGGAGTCCCAGCCGAATCTATACCAACTCGATAAGGAGGGAGTCGTATTCTACATTGGCTCTTATGCCAAAGTGCTTAATCCCTCTCTACGCATCGGATTTATTGTCGCCCCTAGTGTTTTGCAGGACGGTAGCTTGGGAACTGATTTTATCCGTGAATTGAGTAAGATAAAGTCATTGGTCAGTGTTAACACAGGACAGATTAATCAGGCTATTGTCGGCGGCATACTCCTGATGGGAGGCGGCTCGCTAAAGGCGAACATGCTCGAAGCGTGTGAACATTACAAAATTAGTCGTGATCTCATGCTCGACACGCTGGCAGACGCCTTCGCTAATGCCGATTTCGCTGTAAGCTGGAACCGCCCAGAGGGGGGCTTTTTCATTACGCTTAATACCCCCATGGAGTTTGATAGCGAAGCGTTAGTAGCGTGCGCTGAACAGTACGGTGTGTTGTGTATGCCTGTTTCATTTTTCTGCAATGGTACACAAAAATCGACTCAGGTACGTTTCTCGTTTAGTTACGTTGATCATGGCACTATCGTCGAGGGGGTGAGGCGATTTGCGGCATTTATTCATGATAGGTTGAATAAGGAGGGGGCGCATGACGGCAGAAACTGAGGCTACAAGCCAAGTCATGACGGCACAGAGATTGGCTGAATGCATCAGGCTGAAATTGGTGCCCTATGGTCTGAGCGAAGAACACCTTGAGGATATGGTGTATGTGCTTAGTGAAGCATCTTTAAGAGGACTAGATACGCATGGAGTTAGGCTCCTACCGACATATGAGCAAGAATTGCTTGGGGGCAGAAGTAATCCACAGCCAGACTTTGAATACCATCGAGTGTTTCCAGGGGTTGAGACCCTTGATGCCGATGGTGCGCTCGGCGGAGTGGCTGGCTCAGTAGGGATGCGTCGGGCAATTGCGCTGGCCCAGAAGCAGGGGGTAGCTGCTGTTAGTGTCTCGAATTCAAACCATTTCGGTGCGGCAAGTGTTTACGCTTTGAAAGCCGCGCGAGCCGGCTGTTTGGCGCTATGTTTTTCCAATGCCGATGCCCTTATTGCCCCGATCAACGGACGACGCAAAATGCTGGGAACTAATCCTATTAGCATGGCTTGTGAGGGTGGGGATGGCGAAATGTTCTGCTTGGATATGGCTTGCAGCCAAGTAGCTTATTCTAAAGTCATGCAGTATATCATGGAGGATAAACCACGTTCGGAAAGTTGGACGATGGAAGAAAACGATGAGTTTATTGCCATGAAGGGGCTTGGCGGCTACAAGGGTGTCGGGCTGGCTATTGCTGTACAAATCCTCACGGCATTACTAAGTGGTTCGAGTATGGATCACCAAATGAGTCACCTTTATGGCGGCCCCTATGACAAGCCCAGGGATGTAAGCCATTTGATAATTTGCCTTAACATAAGTGCTTTCATCGAGCCCGGCGTTTTCTCCGAACGTCTCTCTCGGCTGTTGTCAGATATCCGTAGCAGCGATGAACAACCGGGCCAGCCGATAGTGATGCCGGGGGATTTAGAGTCACATACTTTTGAGCGCAGAATTCGTGATGGGATTCCTCTTGACAGTTCAATTTATCAATATCTTACAGAAGAAATGACCGATCCATTATAGCACCGTTCGATACGTATTTTGTCGTAAAGGAAGGTAACTCCCACCTCCAATTGTGGAATGGACTATGGCTCTCAATGTCAATCCAAATATTGACTAGGAAGTGAAATATGCAAGCAGTAAACCAGCTTACTAAACGTCATCCAATATGGACTAGAGTAATTTGTTTTGCCGGATTTCCTGTGACGGTGTTGACGGTCTATTTGTATTTCAGCTTGGGCTTTGTGGTTCCTGAATCACCAGAAGTTCTGCACCACGCGCATCTTTCAGGAGAAGTGGCTCTGGGTCGAGATGAAAACGGAGTTGTGCTTATCAACAGTAGCCGAACGGCCGAAGATGCATATTTTGCTATGGGTTATGTCCAGGCCCGTGACCGAATGTGGCAATTAGAATTGAACCGGCGGCTTGCTCAAGGACGACTGAGTGAAATGTTTGGTGAAAAGAGCTTGAGTGGGGATATCTGGATGCGCACACTCAATCTAGAGCGTGCGGCCAAGGAATCTTGGTCGACGCTGTCTGAGCCGGCAAAAGTATCGTTAAATGCGTATGCCGAGGGAGTAAATGCATGGTTGGAAACTACCCCGCATTTACCGCCAGAGTTTGCTCTTAATGGTGTTAATCCAGAACCTTGGCAAGTTTATCACTCTCTGATGGTACAGAAAATGCTGGCTCTGAACCTTTCCGGCAATATGGTCCAGGAAATTCAGCGTTTCGTTGCTCGGGGATTATTGTCATCCGAACAATACGAAGCATTATTCAAGTTGTCCGCTGACAGGAGTAAGCCCCATGACGGCTCTTTGCTCTCTGCCGTACAGATAGGACTACAGCAGGAAGAGTTGGAGGCCATGGGGATTGGCGGGCGTCATGTCGGTTCAAATGCCTGGGTCGTGGCGCCTCAATATATGGAGAATGGGAAGGCCGCGCTTGTCAATGACCCTCATTTAGGCTTGCAAACACCGTCTACCTGGTATGCAGTCGCAATCGACTCTCCACAACTGAAAGTCTCAGGGATGGCATTAGTCGGTCTGCCTGTGGTGATCTTCGGGCACAATGAAAGTATCGCTTGGGGAGGAACGAGTATGATAGCGGATACTCAGGATCTTTACCTTGAACAAGTGCGAGAAGATAATCCTAATCAATATCGAGAAGACGGTAATTGGCGAAACTTCGATACTCGTGTCACCAGTATTATGGTCAAGCAGAGATTTCCTTCCGTTCTTCGCAAACCGTTTGAGCCGGTTGACGTGGTTATTCGTAGCTCCAGACATGGGCCCTTGGTCTCTGATGGAATGGACACAGTTAATTTTCCTTTTGCTCTGCGATGGACCGCACTCGAGGCGGATGACAGTAGCTATGAAGCCTTCTTTAGCCTAAATTATGCGAGTGATTGGAAGACCTTCCGTCAAGCATTGTCTTACCATGTGGTTCCAGCTCTAAATTTTTTTTATACCGACACTAAGGGGAATATAGGCTTCCAAGGGGCTGGACGTATTCCATTGCGTGATAGAGAGACGGGTATGACCTCCAGCAACGGTTGTTGTGATGCGAATAGTTGGAAAGGTTACATACCGTTCGACGAGATGCCACGCGAATATAACCCTCAACGCGGCTATATTGTGAATGCCAACAATGCCGTGGTGGATGAGCACTATCCTTATTATATTACGGACGATTGGGCGCCACCTTATCGAGCTGAACGCATCTCGGGAATGCTGAAGTCCGGTATTGCAGGGGGCAAAACCCTCAGCATTGATTATCTTCGCAAGATGCAGGGTGATACCAAAGATATATCGACCGCATCATTGTTGCCTTGGTTAAAAGGGGTTCATTGCCAGAGTGAACTAGCATGTGAGGTGAAAGCCCAGATTAAAGATTGGCAAGGTGAGGCAGATGTGAAGAGTATTGGGGCCAGCGTATTCAGCGGTTGGGTTCGACACCTGCGCAAAGATCTGTATTTGGATGAGCTCAGCCGCTATCGGAATTTACCAATGTATCAGAGCTACAGTGGGGTGATATCTGCTGGTGTCGATATGAGTACCCTTGCTGAGACTTTGACCACCAACCGAGGAGGGTTTTGTGACGATGTCAAAACGGCTTCTATTGTAGAAAGCTGTGCTGATATATCTTCACGAGCTTTTCAGAAGACCATTGATGAACTGAAGAAGCTTAAGGGAGAACGCATTGAAAATTGGCGTTGGGGTGAAATACATACCCGACGTTTCACTCATGTTCCATTTAGTGAAGTACGTATCCTCGACTCACTCTTTGGTCTTCAAATTGCAGCCCCAGGATTGGAAAACAGCATCAATGTATCCGGGCACAGTTATAACGAATCGCTCGGCTATATCCAAAAAATGGGCGCAAGTTTTCGCCAGATCATTCAACCGGGAAAAACGTTCACGCATTTATATCAATTACCGACTGGGAACCATGGTCATGTGTTGAGTCCCTATTACGACAATATGTTGCAATCATTTATTGATAACCGACTCAACTCTCTGCCCGGGGGGGCCATTTCAACCATTACTCGATTGGTGCCGGCTCGAACGCCTTGCTCTGAGGAGGCGTCAAAGTGAAACTGATGTCAGTTGTAATAGATAAATCACCGAACAATGTTTTCCTTTCGGCGTTGCTCGGGACTATTGCGGGTATTATGTATACGATGCTTTTCCCCATTGTTTTAGATGTTATAAAGGAAGATAGTGACCGGCTCGTCTACTCCAACGGCGGTATCTATAAATTATTTGATGTCGAGATCATTCACCCAGGATTTGCGGCGCTTTTTATTTTTTTGTGTTTGCTGATCTTGCTGTGCCAGATTCTGTCTAAAGTGTTATTGTTCCGTACAGCCATGGATGTTAGCTCTGATATCCGGGTGAAGATGTATCGTAATATTCTCAATGCTCCTCTGCTATCACTTGAAGGAGTAGGTTTTGCGCGCCTTGTTGCTTCAATTAATACGGATATCACCGAGATTATTCACGGCGGTAAACTTGTCCCGGATCTTATCGTCAACGGGGTCACGTTGGCGGGTGTTCTTTCGTTTCTAGCATATCTGAATTTTGATGTGTTTATTTATGTTACAGCTGCGTTGTTGTGTGGTGTTTTGTCGTATCAGGTGTTGGTATTGCTGTCTAATCGTTATGTCAGAAAAAGCCGTGACAAACTAGATAACTTGCAGGAATCTATCCATTCTCTGGTGTATGGTATTAAAGAACTCAAATTGGATAAGACCAAGCGAGACACTTTTTTTAATAACAACCTTTTATTGAACGAAAAAGAGTTTATCCAATTGGATAAAACATTCCAGCTGTACATGACCTCTGCGATGAGTTATGGCGGGATGATCAACTTTTTGGTTATCGGATACGTGGTGTTTATATTTGTGAACTACCATGCACTCAGTGCCGAGGTTCTGTTGAGCATTGTGATGGTATTGCTTTATATAACGGCACCGGTGGCTAATATGCTTGGCGCCATACCCCAATTGGGTATATCCAGAAATGCGATCCGTAAAGTCGAGAAAATTTTTCATGATTTGAGTGACGAGAAATGCGAGGAAGCTGTCTCTCCGTTGTCTCATTGGGATAGCGTTAGGTTTGAAAAAGTGTGCTACCAATATAGCGCTCGCGGTGATGAAACGGGCTTCTGTGTCGGGCCCGTGAATTTTGAGCTTTCCAAGGGAGAAATCACGTTTTTGGTTGGTGGAAACGGGTCGGGTAAGTCAACCTTAGGCAAACTTATTGGTCTTTATTTCCAACCCAGCGAGGGGAATATCCATTTTGGAGATCATACTGTTGACAGGAAATCACTGAATAGTTGTCGTCAGCACATCAGCGCCATCTATACGGATTATCACTTATTTGAACATTTTCTTTTTGAGTTAGAGCCTTCTCGGGTAGCTCAAATCAATCAATACCTGCAAGCGCTGGGACTTGCAGATAAGGTAAAGATCGACGGCAACGGTTTTTCTACTCATCATTTGTCAGACGGGCAGCGTAAACGACTCGCGCTACTCTATGCTTTTCTTGATAACAAGTCGCTGTACATCTTTGATGAATGGGCTGCGGATCAGGACTCGAATTTCAAAGAAGTCTTTTACCGTCATATCCTTGCAGATCTTAAAGCCCGAGGGAAAGCTGTGCTCGTGATAAGCCATGATACCAACTATTTCGATGTCGCTGACAAAGTTATCCTTATGAAAGACGGCCAGCAACAAGTATCTCATGATGGAGATTGTGAAAAGCAACCGTTGTCCGATACGGAGAGAACTGTATGAATCTGCCGTTAACCCTTACACAGCAAGATATTTATTTCGATCAGCTCTACTATGGCGAGAGTCCATTGTACAACATCGGCGGCTATATCAGCTTGGGGAGTATTGACCCAAGTAGACTGGCTGAAGCTCACGAAACTCTGGTGTTGAACCACGATATTTTCGGATTACGCTTACACTGTGGGGACGGGGATGTCGTGCAAACGGTGAGCGGCGAGCGACCTGTTGAATTGCCACTGATAGATTTCAGTGCGGCTGAACAGCCGGGTAAGGCCGCAGATGAATGGTTAAGCGAACGATTTGAGCAGTCTATGACGCTTGATAATCAGCCTCTGTGTCGGGTCTGGTTGCTTAAGCTAACTGAGGACAGTTGGCGCTATGTTGGTTTAGCTCACCACCTAATGATTGACGGTTGGGGGTTTGCTAACTGGGCTCGACTGCTTGGAGAGTTGTATCAAGGCAACAGCCAGTCAGGGATGCGTTGGATGGATATTGTTGCGAAGCAAGCTGACTACCAAAAAAGCGCCAGATATGAGGTCGATCGCCAATATTGGAGAGAATATCTTAAAAACTTACCTGAGCCGCTATTCAGGCCTGCATATCGCGCTGCTTGGAGCGATGTTTCTGCTGTGCCCAGCCAACGGCATATAGTCAAGGTCTCTCCTCATCTGCACAAACAACTGGTCGAGTTGGCGAGGAAAGATAGGGTACATGTGACTCAGCTGTATCTGGCCATGACAGCAATTTACTGCACCAAGACTTACGACAAAACAGAGCTTATATTTGGTTTGCCTGCTCACAGCCGTAATAACAGTCTCTCTAAACAGAGTATAGGCGTTTTTACGAGCGTTAGTCCTTTGCGCATTGTAATATCCTCGGACGATACATTAGCCGATTTATGTCGTCGAATCGGCACAGAACAGAAACGCAATTATCGCCATCAACGGTTTCCTATCGGCGAGATGGTTCGAGACTTACCCAACGTGTTGGGTGTAGACAGACTTTATCAGGTCGGCTTTAATTATCTCAAACTAGATAGTCGTATTGAGCTGGAAAACAACACGGCTCAACTCGTTTATCTGAGCCATAACCATGAACAAACACCCTTGATGGTGAATATCTGGGAGTATGGCGAGGGTCAGCCCATTGAGATTCAGATCGATTATAATCTCGGTTGGTTTAATGAGACTGAAATTGAGCGAATGGGGCATCGTATGCTGGCATTGTTGGAATGCTGGTTGTCCGATCCTACCGTCACCTGTGGCCAAGTCAAGATGTTACCCGAAGAAGAGCTGATGCAATTAATGCAGTGGTCAAAGGGACGACGAACAGAAGCGCCTGCCGAACACACGATTCATCAGTTATTTGAGTATCAGGTTGCGTTAAAACCACAGCATCTTGCACTTACTCATTTAGGTGAACAGGTTAGCTATCGACAATTAAATGCACATGCCAATCAGGTTGCGCATATGCTGCTTGCAAGCGATGTTAGAGTTGGGGAACCGGTGGGCATTGCTTTGCCTCGCTCGGTGAACATGGTAGCGGCCGTGCTGGCCGTGCTGAAGGTTGGGGCCGTCTATGTGCCGCTTGATCCTGAATATCCTCAGACCCGCATCGACGCTATCATTGCCGACAGCGGTATGTCTGTGATATTGAGTGAACAAAATATTGCTTGGCGTCATGCATCACAGCAGTGCCTGTTGCTCGATAAGCATCATCTTAGGCAGTACCCGGAAAGCCCTGTAAATGTGAATGTAGAACCGGAGCAACCTGCATACATATTATATACTTCTGGCTCGACTGGCCAGCCTAAAGGTGTCATTGTGCGTCACCGCAATGTGTGTGCGTTACTCGACTGGGCAAAACAGACCTATCGTGAGGGTGAGTTAGCCGTAGTATTGGCAAGTACATCGCTCAACTTCGATATCTCCGTTTTCGAATTGTTTACTCCGCTGTGCTTAGGCTACCGTTGTGAGCTGGTTAAAGATATCCTGCATCTACTTGATAATCCAAGCGATGCGACTCTCGTTAATACAGTCCCTTCAGCCATGCGCGCGATCTTGGAACAGCAAGCGCTCCCTAGTTCAGTTAAAGTGGTCAACCTAGCTGGGGAACGCTTATTGGCTGCGACTGTGAACGGGTTGTTACAACGAGATAATTGCGAACGAGTGTTCAATCTATACGGTCCTACAGAAGATACTGTCTACTCTACATTTGCCGAATTCACCGAGACCTTAGATGAAGAACCGGTGATCGGTCAGGTGGTCGATGATAGCCAGGCATATGTACTTAATCGAGATCATCAACTGTGCGGAATTGATTGTTCTGGGGAGCTATTTTTGGGGGGCGCAGGTGTTGCGCTGGGTTATCATGGTCAACCTGAATTGACTGACAGCCGTTTCATTAAAAATCCTTTTGGGTCAGGAAAACTCTACCGAACTGGGGATTTGGTTAAGTATCGCTCAGATGGACGCTTGGTTTATCTCGGTCGGATGGACGAGCAAATCAAATTTCGGGGATTTCGTATCGAAGTCGGCGAAATTGAACATCAATTGGTCAGCTGCTGCGGGGTTGAAGCAGCGATTGTGGTTGCGAGAGAACATCCGAATACTGGGTTGCAACTGGTGGCCTATGTAGTGCCGACCAAAAATCAACGTGCGGATGAGCATTTTAAGCTGCGGATTCAAGAGAAGGTGGAGTATGTATTGCCGTTTTATATGCATCCAGCAGTCTACCATTATATGAAGGCATTGCCGTTAACACCTAATGGTAAGGTCGATAAAAAATCATTACCTGAACCGACCATTCCCGTAATCGCGAAAGAACAGAAGGCGCCTGTAAACGAAACAGAATGTGAGTTGGTGTCTATATGGGCTGAACTACTTGGTATAGAACCTCATGAAATCAGCACTGATACAGACTTTTTCAGTCTCGGGGGACATTCGCTGTTGATGGTGAAGTTACAAGGGAGGATTCGCGAAAAGTTTGGGAACGAATTGCCGTTACAAAGCTTGTTCAATGCAAATACTGTGGGCAGTCAAGCCAAAGTAATGGAAGAGCAATTAAATAGTGAAATAGTGGCACCTATTTCGGCCATTCCTCGCATCACTGATAAGCTACCGATGTCTTTTGCTCAACAGCGCCTGTGGTTTATCGATGAGCTACAAGGAGGCAGTCCGGAATACAACATGCCGATAGCACTAGAGGTGACAGGGGCACTTGACTTAGAGTTAGTGAGTAGGGTGTTTGAGCACATCATCGAACGGCATGAAGTGCTGCGTAGTGTGTATGAGATAGAGGAAGGAGAAGCAAAGCAGCGAATCCGTCCGATGTCGAAGGTGCAATTTGCGATTCAAATAGAAGATTTAAGTGAGTTCACCCGTGAGATGCAATCGACTGCGATTAAAGATCAAGTCGATGCAGACGTTGGCCGTCCATTTGATTTATCGTCGGATTTGATGATTCGGGTGAGCTATTTGAAGACCGCAGCGGATGCGGGGGTGCTGTTATTTAACATGCATCATATTGCGTCAGACGGTTGGTCGTTAGAAGTGTTGACGAAGGAGTTCTTTACCTTATACGAAGCATTTTATCGGGGTGATTCGAGTCCGTTACCGGATTTAACTATACAGTACGCAGACTATGCGCATTGGCAGCGTACTTGTCTTGAAAAAGATGTGCTTGATAAGCAGTTGGATTACTGGACGACGCAATTGGATGAGGTGCCCGCTGTACATAGTTTACCGTTGACTTATCCCCGTCCACTTGTAAAGCAGCATGTTGGTGCCGTGCGCTCAGGGTTATTACCCGCGGCAGTCGGGCAATCGCTGCAAAACCTGGCGAAACAATATCAGTTGACGCCATTTATGTTGTTACATGGTGCACTCTCGTTGTTGTTATCGCGTCACAGTCACAGTGACGATATTGTGATAGGAACGCCGGTTGCGAATCGAATGCAGGAAGAGCTTTCACCACTGATAGGGTTCTTTGTAAACACCTTAGTGTTGAGAGTGAATACGAGTCACAGCAGTTTGAGTGATTACTTCAGTCATATCAGGCAAGTGCATTTGGATGCACAGTCGAATCAATACGTTCCGTTCGGGCAATTGGTTGAGCGGTTGAAGGTTCCGAGAAGTACGTCATACAGTCCATTATTTCAAGTGATGTTGACGACAAATACAGACTATGGCGTTCATAATGAAGGCGAAGCGCTACTCAGGGAAGCGATACAGCTGCCAGGGATAGAGGTAGGCCTTTACCAATCAGACACAGTGCAGGCGAAGTTTGATTTAAACATTGACTTAAGTATCAATGATGCGGGCGTGAGTCTGAAGTGGACATATGATGTGGGCCTGTTTGATGAAGCGTCCATCACTAGACTGAACGACCATTTATGCCGTTTGCTGATCGGCATGAGCGAAGTGAGCTCAGGCGAGGTGTCACCACATAGTTTACCTATGCTGTCGAAAAACGAAATGCAGCACCTTATCTATGAGCTGAACGATACAGCCGCGGAATACCCGGGAGACAAGTGTATTCATGAACTGTTTGAAGAGTATACTAAAGTGCATCCGGATAATGTGGCAGTGGTATTTGACCAGAGGCATCTGACGTATGAAGAGTTGAATGCGAGAGCGAATCAATTAGCTCACTACTTGGTTGAACATCACGATATCAAGCCAGATTCCTTGGTAGGATTATGTGTAGAACGCTCTTTAGAGATGGTGATCGGCATCTTGGGGATATTGAAGGCAGGAGGGGCGTATGTTCCGTTAGATCCGAGTTATCCGCAGGAGCGATTGAGCTACATGATGACTGATGCTTCGTTGGGTGTGGTGGTGAGTCAGGTTGGGGTCAGAGAAGTACTAAAAAATTATTCAGGAGGGTTGATCGAGTTAGACAACCCAACGCTGATGAGAAATTACAGTACTTTGAACCTCAATCTATCGTCACAGGGACTCACCTCCTCCCATTTAGCTTACGTGATATACACCTCGGGTTCGACGGGAAAACCGAAGGGGGTGCTCACAGAGCACCGCGCGCTCTTAAGCTATGCAAGTGGCTTTGAAAAACAGGCGGCACTTTGTCATAAAGGTTATCGTCATGGTTGGCTATGGTTATCGTCATTTAGTTTTGATGCCTCGTTAAAAGGCATATATTTGCTAAGCACTGGAGTCAAGCTCATCGTGCCTTCCCAGTCGGAGTTGCTTACCCCTCCAAAACTGGTTGAACTGATCAATCAATACCAAGTAGGCATCGTCAATTGTGCTCCTCAGTTACTGGCAACACTGATAGAAGAAGTTGAGTTTCCAGCAGTGGATTTAATCTCAAGTGGCGATTCATTGGGGGAAGCGACATTGAAGACGCTTCGGGAGTTTGCTTTGAAACACGAGCGTGTCTTAATCAACGCTTATGGTCCAACGGAGACGACGATCAACAGCAGCTTTTCAGTTCAGTCATTATATGAAAAGGAAGTGATTGGTAAAGCACTAGCAAATACAAGCCTTTTTGTTTTGTCTAAGACTCAAACTCTGGTTCCAAAGGGGTCGATTGGTGAACTTTACATCGGCGGCGCAGGCCTGGCTCGAGGTTATTTGAATCGACCAGAGCTTACGGCAGATCGGTTTATCGCGAACCCATATTATGATGAAAGGGAACCTAAAAGCTCGACGCGGTTGTATCGCACGGGGGATTTAGTCCGTTACTTACCAGATGGTAACCTAGAGTTCATCGGCCGTGTGGATGATCAAGTGAAGATACGCGGATTTCGGATAGAGCTGGGTGAAATCAGCCACCAGCTTAATCAGATTCCTGAGATTGACTCGGTACTGGTGATGGCAGTCGAAAAGGCAGGCGGCCCCCAGTTACTCGCTTATTTCAAAGCATCGGATCAGCTTGATAGCGCGACCGAGCAGACATTGATCGCCCATTGCAAGCAGACATTGAGTACCAATCTGCCTGACTATATGGTACCAAACAGTTTTATTTCTGTTGATGAATGGCCGCTAAACTCTAATGGTAAAGTTGAGCGTAGGGCGTTGCCTTCTCCGATTTTTCAGGGAAGGAACGAAGCATATCTCGCTCCTGCTGATGATATGCAAATATTGCTGCAAGCGATTTGGGCGGAGTTACTCGGTCGGGATACAGACCAAATCAGCTGCGATGCCAATTTTTTTCAGCTCGGTGGCCACTCTTTGCTGTTGTCGCGTATGCTTCATCTTTTGAAAGAGCGAATAGGTGTACAACTCACGGTTAAAGATGTGTTTGAGAGCCCAACGGTTGTTCAGTTGTCTAACCTGCTAGAGGTAACAAATAACCCAGTAATGCCCGAGTTTGAGCATTATTCGATTGAAGGGAGGCACCCGTTATCCTTTTCTCAATATCGATTGTGGTTTGTTGAGAGCAGAGGCATTGCTTCGGCACAAAATCACATTGTGGGTGGTTTACATATTCGAGGAGAGCTGGATGTTGAAAAGATTAATACAGCGCTACAGCAGGTATTCCTCAGTCATCCAACCCTAAACAGTCAGATTGTGATGAATGATTCTGTAGCGATGCAGGAAGTCGCCCGGGAGATTGTACCAGCACTGGAATTCATTGACCTTAGTAAGCAAGAAGGTGCCGTGCAAAAACAAAAGCTACAGGAGTTAACCGCCGGCCAAGCTGCGCGGCCTTTTGATATTTATCAGGCTCCTTTATACAGCATGATGTTGGTACAACTTGATGCTGCGCACTACGTTCTGTCTGCCAACTTTCATCACCTGATATTTGACGGCTGGTCTACGTCGATCTTCATTAACAAACTATTGCAACAATATGCGCATTTATGTTCAGGGACGGTGCCGCATTTGGAGCAGTCACCCTATAATTACTTTGATTACTGTCATTGGCAGAAAAAGCTACTCGACAGTGCGCATACTCAGAATGAGAGAGATTTTTGGCGCCAGTATTTGGAAGGGGCAAACGGTTATATAGACTATCCTTTCTATCACTCCGCTATAGCTGAATCTTCTGATGCTAACACGTTAGAGCTGACATTTGATATTGCGTTGATTGAGCAGGCAAAAACACTCGCCCAGCGGTGCCAAGGAAGTCTGTTCAACGTGATGCAGTCGACGTTCTCTTTGTTATTGACACGACTTAGCGGTGAGTCAGATATCATAGTCGGTCTGCCTGTGTCCGGCCGTAATAACTTTGACGTCAAAGACATGCTCGGCGTATTCGTCAATAACCTGCCACTGCGCAGTCACGTGGATTTCAATCAGCCGTTTATCAGTTTCCTTGAACAGCAGGTGATGAATGCCAACCAAGTACTTTCTCATCAGGATATTCCATTCGAGCATATCGTCGGGTTGGCCCAGAATCAGCGACATGAGCAGCAGACTCCGCTATTTCAAATCCTGTTCAACATGCTTAACTTGCCGTCGATGGACAATAGGATCGCAGGGCTGGACATCACGCCTATGGCGATTGACAATACTGAGAGTAAGTTTAACCTCAGCCTCTATTTGACGCCGACATCGGATGGCGGTTTGCATTTAAAAGCCCAGTTTAATCAGAGTAAGGTAAGTCTTGCCGCCGTTAAACAACTCTGTTTCCAATACCGAATGCTTTTGGAGCAGGTCGTAACGGATGCTGGGCTGCCATGTGGACAGTATGGCTTGGCAAATGAAAACCCCATCGCACGGCCAATAGCGTCGCAGCCTTACCCCGGCGCAATTCATCAACTGGTAGAGCACAACGGGCGAAAGAACCCGACCCGTGTTGCCCTTGAGAGCAGCCAAGGCTCTATGGATTATGGGACCTTGCAGCAAAAAGTTTCTACATTGGCGACACGGTTACTCAAAAGCGGGGTCTCCTCAGGGGATACTGTGGCTATTTGGGCAAGCCGTAGCTCGGAACTGGTGATCGCGATATTGTCTACACTTAGCATCGGTGCGCGTTTTTCATTGCTCAGCGAGGAACTACCAACAGCTAGAGCCCGAAATCAACTGTTACAGTTGAAAGCTAAGTTATTATTGACTACCGGCCCGGTTTCTCCTCTTGTTCAGCAGTTACTCAGGGAGGCTGAAATTGCTGTGCTCAGTTCGGATTGCAAGCAAAGTGGAGTCTTATGCGAACCGACACATTTTAATTTGGCAATGGAGCCGGGTGATGAGGCGTACGTGGCATTTACTTCGGGCTCTGAGGGTCAACCAAAACCGATTATAGGTAGTCATGGTTCGTTGAGTGCATTTACACCAGCGTTGGCACAGCGTTTCGGATTGGGACAAAATCACCGTTTTGCAATGCTTTCGTCGCGGTTACACGACCCGCTGCTGAGAGATATCTTCGTGCCGCTCGCATTAGGAGCGACATTGGTTATTCCTTCGCCCGATTTACAAGACACTTTGGCAATTCATCGATGGCTTGAGAAGAAACAGATCGACGTGGTCAACTTGACCCCTAGCTTGATGAATGGTGTTTGCCAGCAAAGTCATCACAACACACACCTTAGGTATTGCTTTCTGGGTGGTGAACCATTGAGTACGGTTGTGGCTGAAAAAATCGGCCGCTACGCTCCTCAAGCTCAAATAGTGGGAGTCTATGGCACTACGGAGTCAGGGCGAGCGTTGGGCTATCAAGTATCACGTGCAAATCCAGCCAGTATTACTATCCCGCTTGGTAAAGCGGTGGGACCTGCGCAACTGTTGGTACTTAATCGCTTTAACCTTCCTTGCGGAATAGGGGAAATAGGACAGATAGCCATTCGTAGCCGTTATCTGACATTGGGCTACGGACATGACGAAGTCCTTACCCAAGAACGTTATTTAGTTGATCCGACGGATAAGCAAAGTCGCATTTATCTTACGGGGGATTTGGGTTACTTGCTGGCCAATGGTGAAATTGCGTCGATGGGCCGCTTAGATCGGCAGTTTAAGGTTCGCGGATATCGCATTGAGCCCGCAGAAATTGAAGCGTGTTTGATGCAAGTATCTGGAGTTTCCAATGCTGCTTGCGGTGTTCATAAAGACGCGAACGGGCAGGCGCAACTGGTTGCCGCGATTGTATCTGATTCTGTTTCGGCAGAGCAGGACGTAGCTGTCTATTTGCAAGAACAATTACCAAGAGTAATGTGGCCTTCAGTATTGCGCCGAGTTGAGCACCTGCCTCTGACAGACAATGGTAAATTGAATGTTGCGCAAGTTGCTGAACTAGGTTCCATTGACGAGATAAAAAAACGTGCTGAGCCTGTCACCGAAACGGAAAGGTGCTTGCATACTTTATGGTGCGAAGTCCTCCGTCAAGAGCTGGTCTGTGTCGAAACTGGTTTTTTCCAATTGGGAGGGCACTCGCTGCTGGTGAGCGAATTGTTACCGAAAATAAAGTCGCACTTTGGAGTTTCTGTCGATTATCAACAATTTTTTGCCGAGAACACCATTAGAGCAGTTGGGTCAATGCTCGATCGTCGGATCTTGGAGAAGAAATCAATAGAACAAAAGAGAAAGAAACTTGTTTTTTAAATTAGGTAGTTATATTGTGTCGTTGTTACTAAAGGGAGCAAAACAAACCTTTCTTCAGAGATAACCCTTTGATATCCAAGGGATTCAAGCTCAACGCTTACTATAGCGTTGCCAGAAAGGTTTTTGTAAAAAGGATTATTAGTGTTAAATAATAATAATAATAATAATAATAATGGTAGCGACATGGGTAATGTTGCTACCTTTTTCGGTTCTCAACCTTACGTCTTTAAGCCCATAATTAAAAATGGAACTATAGACACCTTGTATGTTGAAAGGCCTTCAGTGCCTTTATTCATGCGTAACTATGACTATGACGTCAGCCGTACCCCAATGTTACTGCCGAGAACACGTATAGATCAGTTCAACAATGTTATCACTCTCCTACCTAAACTGATTGATAAAGTTATAAACCGCTTTTTTGGTAATGATAAGAAACACTTTACGGATTACCTCAATGTGCATGAATTAGTGTATGAAGTCAGGAAAGCCACTAGTTTGGATTTTGCACATCTAACCAGCCGCTATGATGCAAGCCTAACGAATGATGGATTGCAGCTGCTCGAGATCAATGTCGGCTCAAATATAGGTGGTTGGCAACATGACTTTATTCACCACTTGGTATTTGAAGAGCCAGAGCTGAGAGGAGACAAGCAGTGCTGGCAATACAGGGAGGTGCTTAACGGCTTCTTCAAACAAGCCCAATCTATTTTCAATTCTGATGAGTCCGGCAAAGTTCGCCATGTATTAATGAGCAGTAGCAATTATAAAGGCCAGAATAAGAGGAATTTTGAAGCAACGCTCAGAAAGCTGATCAACCATGGTAGCCAGGGACAACTTCAGCTGACGTTTTACGAAGACTTCAATGACATTGAATTCAGCGAGGATGACAAGGCGTTTTATGACGGGCGTCAGATCGACTTTGTGATATTCAATTTTTCTGAAGCGGTAGATGAAGGCTTGAACGGCTTTATGATCAGGCTGTGCCGTTGTCAAAAAGCGGGTAACCTCTTTTTCCCGGATTCTCCCGCCTACGCCCTATTTGGTAATAAGTTGATTTTTGCATTACTTCACGAACCTGAAGTGTTGCAGATGCTGGAACACGAAGAGACTCATTTAATAGAACAGTTCGTTCCTTGGACCGCAAAGTTCAATTCCGAACGACTTTTCTATCAAGGCTGCTGGTTTCCCACCGAAAAATTGCTGAGTGAACACCAGCAAGATTTAGTCTTAAAAAAAGCTCACTCAATGAAGGGAAAAGACGTCGTCGTCGGGCGCTTTACTCAACCTCAGGAATGGCAAACAACGTATAGAAATCTCAGCGATGACGGCGATTGGATCGTACAAGCTTATGTGGATCAAAAGCTGGATAAATTAGATGCGTTCGAGTTCGTATGGGGCTTTTTCGGTTTTGGGGAAAAATACGGAGGGGCTTTTGTACGCGGTTCAATGAAAAATGCGAATGGGGTTATCAATTCCGCGAATGGAGCTACCGAGTTTATCGTTTTTGAGGAAAAAAATACCCTAAGGATTTAGACAGTGAGATCGCAATTAAACCAAATTTTAACCTTGTGTCATGAGCAGGGCGTAGAACTGAATCTTGATGGAGACGAGCTTGCGTTGTACTTCGATGAATATCCATCGGATGAATTGGTAAGGCTTATTCGTGAGAATAAGCCTGAGTTGATAGCCTATTTGACTGAGAAAAATGGCGAAAGTGTAGATGGGATACCAGTCGTACGTGTCAGTCGAGAACGCGAAAACTATCCGTTGTCTGCGAGCCAGCTGAGCCTCTGGGTGCTCAATCAACTCAGTGGAGGTAGCAGCAGTTACAGTCTCCCCAAAGTTTTCCGTTACCAAGGTAAATTAAAGCCAGCACTTGTTAAAAGGGCGATGAAAGAGATTGTAGGCCGTCACGAAATTCTGAGAACCTGTTACTGTCAAGGGAAACAAGGCCCAGTGCAGGTTATTCGTGATGACATCCAGTTTGATATTCTTTGGACTGAGCTGTCCGACGTGGGACAGGTGGATACATTTATCCATGAGGAGTCGCTTAAAGAATTTGACCTCAGCCAAGACTGTCCTTTGAAGGTCACGATTGCTCGACTTGGTTCTCGCTCTGGAGTCATCGTTTTGAATATGCACCATATTGCCTCTGATGGTCACTCTATGGATAATTTGGTGCAGGAGTTCGTACAGCACTACCATAGCCTCAGTAAGGGCCTTGAGATGTGCGTACCCGAGTTAGAATTTCAATATATCGATTATGCCGACTGGCAGCAGCGGTTGCTGGCTAGCCCCGCTGTGCATACGTCCATCGCTTATTGGCAGGAACAGTTAGCGGGTTTAGAACCTGTTCATAGCCTCACGCTTGATCGTGAGCGTCAGAGGCGAGCTGGTGCGACTGGTAAAGTGATCACCAGCCATGTTACCAAGAGCCTGGCTGAACAGTTACTTCGCTTGGCGCAGCATCAGGACGCAACTTTGTTCATGGTGTTACAAACTGCGTTAAGCGTGATTATTGAACGTTTCGGTCGCTGCAAAGACATAGCTATCGGGACCCCGGTAGCAGGTCGTAATAATCCACACTGGGCTAAGCTCATAGGTTGCTTTGTAAATACATTGGTACTTCGCAGCCAGGTGGATGCCAGCCGCTCATTTACAGCCTTACTCAGAGACAATCGTCGGATGATATTAGATGCATTCAGTCATGCCGACGTCCCTTTTGATACCTTGGTAGATGCCCTCAATCCGGAGCGAGTAGCGGGTATTAACCCTTTATTCCAGATTATGTTGGGACTCCAGAAGCGCGAACAAAAAGAGCTTTCGCTGGATGAGCTTACGCTTACCGCTATCAAGGGAGAAGAAACCGCGAGTCGTTTTGACTTGGAAGTTGCAGTGATTGAATCTTCGGATGGTCTGGAGATCCGGTGGATATATGACAGCAGCATATTTAATGAGAGCACCGTGACTAACTTCAGCCGGTGTTTCGACGCTTTGCTCGCAGCAGTCATTTACGAACCTGAACGATCGATTAATCAGCATCAATTACTTGATACTGAAGCCGTCGCACAGCTCTGTGATGACTGGAATGAGACAAAGGTGCCATTTGATGAGTACGTTGCTATACATAGCCTGATTGAACAGCAAGTCCGGCGCTCGCCAAACGCAATTGCGGTTACATTTGGGTTGCAGTCACTGACTTACTCACAACTGGATCAAAGAGCTATAACTTTGGCGCTACATCTGCGTCATTTAGGCGTAGAACAAGGCGATATCATAGGCATTCGAATCGAACGCTCGTTTGAACTCATTATAGCCATACTGGCTGTGCTTAAAGCCGGTTGTGCTTATTTGCCCATTGATCCCGAACTTCCGCCGAGTCGAGAGCGCTATATGATGTCAGATGCCGGTTTGAAGTTACTTCTGGTGGGAAACTCGGCTGCTGAAGCTGAGTTCCCGGAAGCAGTTACGTCGGTTCACTTTGATGCCGAACTTTCAAAACTAGAGGGGGATCAAATCGATGGAGTTCTTCCCGATGTGAACTCTGATGCGCTAGCATATGTGATTTATACATCAGGCTCCACTGGCAAGCCTAAAGGTGTGATGGTACCTCATCGGGCGGTAGTCAATCGCATTCAATGGATGCAGCGTCAATATAAACTAAATAAAAAAGATGTGGTGTTGCAGAAAACACCTGTTAGCTTCGATGTATCCGTATGGGAGTATCTGTGGCCTCTTTTTTCTGGTGCCAGAATGGTATTGGCAAAAGCTGGTGGACATAAAGACCCTAAGTACTTGTCTGAGCTTATTGTGGCTGAGAAGGTAAGCACATTACACTTTGTCCCATCGATGCTGGACGCTTTTCTTGATAGTACTCAATTAGTTCATTGCCCAACATTAAAGAAGGTGTTTTGCAGCGGGGAAGAACTGACGGCAAATCAACAGCACAAATTTTTCAATCAAAACAGCCAGGCTGAATTGTATAATCTTTATGGTCCTACTGAGGCAGCTATTGACGTCACTCATTGGACGTGTCGTCGCGATGTTGCAAAGCCTTTGATCGGTCAACCTATCGACAACATTCGCCTATATATTCTTGATGATCATGCAAATGAGCTGCCGTTAGGTGCCAAAGGCGAGTTATGTATTGCCGGTGCAGGTTTGGCCCGCGGTTACCTCAATCAATCGGAGCTGAGTACTGAGAGATTTATTACCCGAACTGTATACGGTCGTCAGGAGCGTCTCTATAGAACTGGTGATCTGGCTCGTTGGAATACGGAAGGCCAAATAGATTTTCTCGGCCGCTTGGATAATCAGCTTAAATTGAGAGGCTTTAGGATTGAACCGGGGGAAATAGAAGTATTATTAAGTGCCCGCCCTGACATTGAAAACGCGATAGTCCGATTAGCGCAAGTCAATGGGCAACCCGAGTTAATAGCCTATTGTATCGCAGCAGAAGGACCCGTAGATTTAAACGATGTCGAGAGCGAACTGAATACTGAGCTACCAGCTTATATGGTTCCCCGCTACTTTAAGTTAATTGACCAACTGCCGCTGACAGCAAATGGTAAACTTGATGTGAAAGCATTGCCAACTCCCAATGCTCGTACTTCAATGCAGAACCAAATAGCACCGCGTGACAAGACCGAACAAGGTATTGCGGATATATGGCACACTCTGTTCGCTGAAGCTGAATTTGGTGTTCGGGACGACTTTTTTAAAGTGGGTGGAAATTCACTGCTAGCTACTCGCCTAGTAAACGGTTTGCGGCAGCAGTTCTCCGTGGCGGTTGAGGTGGTGGATATCTTCGAGCATGTAACCATCGAAAAACAAGCGGTGTTATTGAGTTCTAGAAGTAGTGTACTTACCAAGCAAATTGAGCGTCAGTCGCGAAATGAGCTTTTACCCTTATCTTTCGCACAACAACGTTTGTGGTTTATTGAACAGCTGGAATCAGAGAGTAGCCAATACAATATGTCCCTGCAAATAAGCTTAACAGGGGTGTTGGAACCGGAGCGTTTTCGTCGCAGCGTGCAGGGGATTGTTGATGGACATGAAATTTTACGTACCACTTATCACAGCGTGGATGGTGTGCCCCGCCAGAAAATTCACGCTCATCGTACAATACGGTGTGAATGGTTAGACTTATCCACGGTTGCCGAGAGTGAACGACAGGCTCGACTAGATAGGGCCATTATTAAAGAGAATCTCACTTCATTCGATCTGCAAAAAGACGTGATGCTTCGCTTTACACTGGTAAAAATGGCGGAGGACAGTCATGTCGTGTTAATGAATATTCATCATATTGCTTCTGACGGCTGGTCGATACCGTTATTAGTTAGCGAATTGAACCAGCGCTATAATCAGCGCAATTTTGCCGTTGAAGTCACACCAAATCATATACAATATGCCGACTTTGCTGTATGGCAACGACAATTGTTTTCGGCTAACCAACTAGATGAACAACTGGATTATTGGAAGTGCCAGCTGGCTGATTTACCGCCACTGCACAGTTTGCCATTGGATTATCGCAGACCGGCAGTTCAGAATTTCCAGGGAGCGTTGTTAGAACGGGAGATTCCCCTCCAGTTAAGTGACAAGCTCGACAAACTCGCACAGTCCTACAATGTAACACCCTTTATGTTACTCCAGGGGGCTTTTTCCCTGTTGTTGGGGCGATTCAGCGGCAGTAAAGATGTGGTCGTGGGTTCTCCTATTTCCGGGCGTAGTCATACGGGACTTAACGATATGTTGGGTTGTTTCGTCAACTCCCTAGTATTACGCACTCGTTTAGAGGAGCGGCAGAGCTTTGTGGATTACCTTAAACAGGTCAAAGCCACAATGCTGGACGCGTTTAGTAATCAGGATGTGCCGTTTGAAATGCTGGTCAGTCAATTGGTTACTGAACGAGAACTGAGTTATTCACCGTTATTCCAGATCATGTTTGTTCTTCAAAACAGTGAGGTTGAGGCTATTGCGTTGAATGATCTGGTGGTTGAGGTATTGCCGGAAGTTCAATGTAGTACACGATTTGATTTGGAAGTCTCCATGATACGGACTGGTCGCGGGTACATTGTTGATTGGAAATACGCAACAGGGTTATTTGAGCAAACAACTATTACGAGTTTAGCTGATTGTTTTGAGGTCTTGCTGAGTAGCATCTGCAACAACCCTGAGCAGAATATTTTTGAGCTGCCATTCGTACCTGAAGCTGATCTGCTACGTTATCAAGCGTCTGACATTGATAAGATGACGTTTGATAAACAGACAATCGTGGACTGTTTTGATCGTGTTGTCGAACAGCAACCAGCTTTGCCTGCGTTGTCCGGTTTTGGTGAAGAGCTGGATTATAGTGAACTTGATCGCCGAGCTAACCGACTCGCCAACTGGCTTGTTAACCAGGGTTCGGTAACGAATGGCTTCGTTGGCATTTGTATGGAGCGTTCAATTAACATGGTGATATCCGTACTGGCGACTTTAAAAGCGGGTTATGCATATGTGCCTGTTGCCCCCGAATATCCTGTTGAACGACGACGCTATATTCTCGAGGACAGCGCCATAACGTTGGTTCTTTGTACAGAGAAAACACTTAAAGTTATCGCAGCGGAGCGGGTAAACCAGGTCGATGTGGCTGAAATTATTGAGGAAAGAACGCTTCCTGAGACTCGGCCAATACATACGATCAAGGCGTCCGCCCCAGCATTTTTGCTGTACACCTCAGGTTCAACGGGTCAGCCGAAGGGAGTTGTCCAAACTCATCGTACTATGGTGCACCTTGCTCTGGGACAGATGGAGTTTGGTCACGGATTATGTGATCGCCTACGAACGCTGCAGTTCTCCCCGCTGGTGTTCGACGCGTCGATCCATGAAATGACCACGGCATGGGCCACTGCGTCGCCCCTTGTATTGATGAGTGATGACGAAAAAATCGAACTCGGCGAATTACCAAACTTGTTAAGCGAACGGGGTATAGAACGAGCGTTCATGCCACCAGCAGTATTACATCATATAGTTTGCCTATGTGACTCGCGAGGCGAGACTTTGCCTCTGCTTCGTGAGCTGGTGATCGCCGGAGAAGAGCTCTATATGACTGAGGCTCTGGCGTCGTTTTTGCAGCGGCATCCAAAGCTGGTGCTTATGAATCATTACGGCCCTACAGAGACTCATGTGGTCACGGTAAAGCACATGACTGCGGCAGAGATAGGGAAAGGCTCAAATATTGGTCTCGGACTGATAAATCACGCTTTGTATGTTGTGTCTCCGCAAGAACAATTGCAGCCAGTGGGCGCTGTGGGTGAGTTGTGGGCCGCCGGCCCAGGCGTCGCACTTGGCTACTTGAACAAACCTGAGCAGACAGCTGAATGCTTTGTTGCGAATCCCTTTTTTAGTGATATGCCCTTGTATAAAACAGGTGATCTGGTACGGCTGCTACCTAACGGTGAATTCCAGTATATTGGTCGTCACGATTCTCAGATACAGATACGTGGCTTCCGTGTGGAGCCCAGCGAGATTGAAAGTGTGGTCAATAGACTCCCCGAAATTGGCATATGCCGCATCCGGATCAGCGGTGAAGGCGAACACAAGCATTTAATCGCATATATTGTATTGAATGAAGGGTGCAGGGAGCCGGATATTAAAGCCTATCTAAAACAACATTTACCGGGCTATATGCATCCAGATAGCGTGGTTTCTTTGGACGATATTCCGCTAACGACAAACGGTAAGCTCGATGTTGACGCACTCCCACCAATCGTATTTGACAAACATACGAGAGAACCAATCAACACTGAAACTGAATTCGCATTGGCTGAGTTGTGGCAACCCCTACTTGGTAGTTCGGCGGCTATTGGTCGAAATAGCAGCTTCTTTGAGCTGGGAGGTCATTCCATGTTGGCAGCCAGATTGGTGCTAGCTGTGGCCGAGCGGTTTGATATTAACTTAACCATTCGTGAGTTATTCGAACATGCTCAACTTGATACGTTGGCCGCACTGATCGATGAAAAGCAGTTGGCTTTGCAGCTGACTTCAGAACCAACACCAGACAGTCATGATGACGAACGGGAAATGTTAATATGAGTAATGTGAAGGTCTTGCTTCAGACGCTGTCTGGTTTGGGGGTCCGAATAAAACTTGAAGCCGAAAATGAGCTGAGAATTCGTGGAAATAGTGAACAACTCACGCATGAGTTAGTTCAGCAGATCCGTGCTGAGAAGACAGCCATTATAGATTGGTTGCTTTCGCATCAAGAAGCTAACTTGCAGATAATTCCTGTACAACCGCGGGATCGTGAATTTTATCCATTGTCGTTCAGCCAACAGCGGTTCTGGCTCATGGATCAGCTCGAGGGCGGAACACCTCAGTATAATCTTCCTGCTGCGCTCCGTATTAGTGGCATGCTTGATGTTGAACGATTAGGGGACGCTTTTAATCAGGTCGTGGCTAATCATGAAATATTGCGTACCACTTATCATCCTGATCAAGATGGAAACGGTGTTCAGTGCGTCCATCCTCATCAAAAGATGATGCTAGAGGAAATAGACCTTAGTACACTAAGCCTACCGGAGCGTGAAACCAGACTAACCGAATTGACCGCAGCTCAGGCTGCGAGAACTTTTCTTTTGTCCGAAGAGGCACCGCTTAAACTATTGCTGGTGAAGTTAAGTGATGAAGACCGAGTATTGCTGCTGAATGTTCACCATATTGCCGCCGATGGTTGGTCTTTAGCGAGACTCGTGGAATCTTTGACGGCCGCCTATCAGGGGATTAACCAACCTCCTTTACCGATACAATACGTCGATTACAGCATTTGGCAGCGTGAGCAACTATCAGACCATGCGTTCGAGGAGCAACTAAATTACTGGAAAAATCAGCTTAAGGATCTGCCTCAGGTGCACGGTTTGCCGTTGGACAAACGCCGCCCTACTCAGCAGTCTTTTGCAGGCAATACGATCGTTACAACTTTGCCGCAGACTTTGTCGAAACAGCTAAAGCAGTTTTGTGCTACTCACGATTCAACGCTGTATATGGTATTACAAACGGCGTTTGCGGTGTTACTTTCACGCATTAGCAACGAGCAAGATATCGTCATAGGTTGTCCATCATCGGGACGAGTCAACAAAGATTTGGATCGTCTCATCGGTTGCTTTGTCAATACCTTGGTGCTCAGGACACAATTTGAAACATGCCAAAGCTTTAGCCAGCTCTTGGCGCGAAGCAAAGCTTTAATTCTGGATGCTCAGAATAATGCAAATGTGCCTTTTGAATTGCTGGTTGAACATCTCTGCACAACTCGTAGCCTCAGCCACAACCCCTTGTTTCAGATCGTATTTAGTTTGGACAATTCAGACTCCGGCGGACTCACATTACCAGGACTCCAATTTACCCCTGTGGAACAGCCATTTAAACTGACCAAGTTTGATTTGGAACTGACCATGACCGAGCTGACCGACAGCCTCAAGACTGCTTGGACATATAGTAATGACTTATTCGATGATGAGACGATAGAACGGTTAGCTACGTCATTTGAGCTGCTGTTGAGTCAAGTCGTGACTGATCCTGACGCCGATATCCTCAGTTATGAACTGGTCAATGACGCGGACAAAAAAATGCTGTTTCAACAGTGGAACGATACACAGGTGGATTTGCCTTATAAACAGTGTATTCACGAGTTGTTTATAGCTACCGCCAGTCGGTCGCCCGAGTCAATAGCTATTATCGATGAGCAGGGGCAAATAAGTTACGGCGAATTATTGCAACAGGTTGATGCGCTGACCAGATTACTTTTGGTTCGTTCAGTCAATGTTGAAGAGCTAGTGGCTGTGCGAATGTCTCGAGGCCGAAGTCAGGTGATAGCTACGCTGGCAATTATGATGGCTGGAGGGGCCTATTTGCCGATAGAGCGAGACTGGCCTGAAGGACGTTGCCTCAATATTCTGACGAAGGCGAACAGCCGACTGCTGATTGTTGATGATACCTGCGATGTCGTCGGGCATCCTGATTTGACAACGATCCATTTCAGCGATGCACTCGCAACGGCCGAATTGCGTGATATTGACGCCATTGTTGCGGACTATCGACGACGTACTGAGGTGGGGCAGTTGGCTTATGTAATCTTTACCTCAGGCTCTACTGGCACGCCTAAAGGCGTTGCGATTAGCCACCAATCAGCAGTTAACACTTTGTTAGATATCAATCAACGCTATGGGGTTACTGACGATGATCGAATCTTGGCGGTTTCTGCATTAAGCTTCGACTTGTCGGTATATGACTATTTTGGCTTATTAGCTGCGGGGGGGGTTGTCGTGATTCCCTTTGATAGCAAAGCAAAAGATCCTCGCCATTGGCTTGATATGGTAGAACAGAATAAGATAACCATCTGGGATACGGTGCCTGTTTCTGCGGGGCTATTGGTCGAACAACTAAATCAGGATGGCCGAGCCAGCACAGCGCCTTTAAGGCTTATTATGATGAGCGGAGACTGGATTGCTCCAGCACTACCTCCTAAGCTCAAGAAGTGTTTCCCCGGCGTCGAAGTGTACAGCCTTGGCGGGGCGACAGAAGGCTCTATCTGGTCTATCAATTACCCGATTACTGAAGATACCACAAAATGGAAAAGTATCCCTTATGGCAAACCTTTGGGTAATCAAAAGTTTTTTATTCTCAACCGTGAATTGAAAGCTTGCCCGGTAGGCGTCACCGGCGAATTGCATATTGGTGGCGTAGGCGTTGCCAGCGCTTACTATGGTGAACCAGAGCTTACAGCTACAAGATTTATCACTCACCCTGAACTGGGTGAGCGGCTATACAAGACCGGTGATTTGGGACGCTATCGGGGCGATGGCAACATTGAGTTTATGGGGCGAGTTGATCATCAACAGAAGATCCGTGGTTTCAGAGTGGAACTGGGTGAAATAGAGTCTGAGTTAAATAAGCTCGATTATATTGAGACGGCTGTCGCGCGAGTCTCCGGTGACGGAGAAGGCAAAGTGATAGTAGCTTATGTGGTTCCGGTCGAACCGCTGAGTGATGAAACGAAGGCCCATGAAAGTCACAGGTTGCCGACAAGGTTGGGGAAGATCTTACCCGAGTATATGCTCCCCTCGGCGGTCGTATTTCTTGACGCTTTACCGTTGAGTGCCAATGGTAAAGTGGATAATAAACGATTGCCTCCGGTAGATTTCAGCAAGCACCGTACGCATCAATTTGTCGCTCCCCGTAATGAACTAGAGAATAGCCTCGCGGAGCTATGGTGCGAACTGCTAAATGTGGAAAACGTCGGCATTCATGATAACTTTTTCCGCTTAGGCGGTCACTCTTTGATTGGTATTATCTTGATAACCCGTATTCGTGAATCCATGGGACTTGAGTTGCAGATGCGGGAAGTGTTTGATTCGCCGACTATTGCTGCACTGGCTGAAAAGCTCGGTCACTTGCAATCGGGTACTCAATTTCCTCCGTGTGTCGCAAAGGAACACAACGGGCCTCTACCTTTGTCCTATGCGCAACAACGACTATGGACTTTGTCTGAGGTTGAGCAAACTAACAGTCAGTACAATATTATTCAGAGCTTTCGTATTCAAGGACAATTTTCGAGGGAAGCATTTCAGTATGCTTTGGACGAGATAGTTTCGCGTCATGAAATACTGCGTACTAATTATTATCAAGGGAACGATGGCGTAGCCTTTCAACATTGCAATGCTCCTCGCTCGGTGAGTATTACAGAACACGATTTGAGGGCTTTGAATGGAACTGACCAGCAAGCCGCAGTTGAAGAAATAACCTGTGCTGATGCGCAGCGTTCTTTTGACTTCACCAGCGATCTTATGCTGCGAGCCCATTTAATTACGCTCGGCAAGCAGGATTTCATAATTACGGTAAATCTACACCATATTGCTGCTGACGGCTGGTCTATTCGGGTGTTGGTGCAAGAGTTCAAACATTTCTATCACGCTCATATAGCGGCTAAAAAGACACCGCTTCCGGGATTGAAGTTGCAGTATAGAGATTACAGTGTGTGGCAACGGGATGTGCTGCATGGCGAAGCTTGTGATAGATTGCTCGATTATTGGTTAAGGCAACTAGCTGATCTACCCTTAGTTCACGGCCTGCCCACTGACCATACCCGTTCGGCAGTACAAGGATTTGAAGGGCAACAATTTGAACAACAACTTGATGCAAAACTGACTGAGCGCCTGAGCACTTTATGTGGACAGCACGAAGTGACATTATTTGCGTTACTTGAAACTGCCTTTGCGCTTTTGGTCAGTCGGTATAGCGGCGAACGCGATATTGTCATTGGTACGCCGGTCGCAGGACGTGAACATCAGGGTCTGGATGAGTTAATTGGTTTCTTTGTTAACACCGTAGTATTACGTACGACCATAGACACAGCAATGTCGTTCGATGAATTGCTTGCTGAAAATAAAGAGATGATAGTTGATGGACTGTCTCACCAAGCAATGCCATTTGAAATGCTAGTTGAAGCCATTAACCCTGAACGTAGTCTCAGTCACAATCCGCTATTTCAGATTATGTTCTCAATTCAAAATATGGAGATTGAGTCTTTAGACATAGTCGATACCAATGTGACTGCATTGGGATCTAGCGTCTTTCAGAGTAAGTTTGATCTTGAGTTGACGGCAGTCCAGCACGTTGACGGTGTAACATTGCATTGGGGCTTTAATACTGGTTTATTTGAACCCTCAACGATCAAGGGCATGGCTGGCGCATTTGCTACCTTGCTAGAAGCGATTGTAGCTGACCCTAATCAGAATGTGTCGGCGTTACCGCTGGCAGCTCCTACTCAGCTTGATCAACTCGCTTTGTGGAATGACACCGAAAAGACGTTCGAGGATGCAATTTGCATTCATCGACTTTTTGAACGTCGGGTTGATGAGGATCCGGATGCAACTGCAGTCACTTTTGAAGGTCACTCACTCAGTTATTCCGAACTCAATGAACAGGCAAATCGGCTTGCCTGTCACTTGCGCGAGCAGGGGCTTGGTCGTGACGACATTGTAGGAATTTGTTTAGATCGTTCTATAGCATTGGTCATATCCATGCTTGCAGTGATGAAAGCTGGTGCGAGTTACACGCCGCTGGAACCAGAGTTGCCTGTAGATCGTTTCCGATATCAATGTGAAATAGCACAAGTAAATTATGTGCTCAGTTCATCTCGACTGGACCTTACGTGGTTAGACACGCTTGATGTGAAAGTCGTTGATGTTGAGCGTCAGGATCTGTTTGCGCATCATTCTATTGATAATCTCATATGGGGGAACGAAGATCCAAGTCGTCTTGCTTATGTTATTTTCACTTCTGGTTCCACAGGTCGACCTAAAGGGGTCATGATGGCCCATCAGGGCCTGGTTAATCGTATCCAGTGGATGGCGGTGCAATACGACATCGATAGCACGGACGTTGTTTTGCAGAAAACACCGATTAGTTTTGATGTTTCGGTATGGGAGTTCTTCTTGCCCCTTTGCCAAGGGGCCCGACTGGTACTGGCTCGTCCGGAGGGACATCGAGAGCCTGATTATCTGATGCAACTGATAAGAGAAGAGAAGGTGAGTTGTGTGCACTTTGTGCCTTCGATGCTCAGCGCATATCTCCAGGTATCTTCGTTTGATGGTTGTGAGGCACTACGTCATGTGTTCTGCTCTGGTGAAGTGCTTAGCACGCAGCTTCAGGCTCAATATTTTGCTGTTGACGCCCAGGCTCAGCTTCATAACCTTTACGGGCCGACTGAAGCTGCTATCGACGTCAGTTATCATAACTGCAAGCTGCACCCGCTTCGCAGTACTATAGGTCGCCCGATCGACAATATCCGCCTGTATGTATTAAATGAATCTGGTCAATGTCAGCCTCCTGGCGTCGCTGGAGAGTTATATATAGGGGGGGCTGGCTTGGCGAGAGGTTATATTAATAGCCCAGAGTTAACTGCCCGGCAGTTTGTCACTATGAAGGTTAATGGATTTCGTGAACGCCTTTATAAAACAGGAGACCTCGCCAGTTGGTCGAGCAATGGTCAATTGAATTATCTGGGTCGACGTGATTTTCAGGTTAAACTCAACGGTCATCGTATTGAACTTGGCGAAATAGAAACTCAGCTGGTTGCGCTTGATTCGGTCGATGAAGCCGTGGTGGTTGCCAATGGAGAGCTCGGTAGCCAACGGTTGGTAGCCTACGTTGTACGCAACGACGAGCAAGAAGATGACTTGTGGGTGCAAACGGCTATTAGACAATTGACGGGGCAGCTCCCCGACTACATGGTACCTAGATTGTTTGTCAGCCTTGCAGAAATGCCGATAAATAACAACGGCAAGTTGGATCGCAAAGCATTGCCTGAACCGAATTTAGACTGTGCTGGACCGCGACAACTTCCTCAGTCGGAACTTGAAGCCAACCTGTGTTTATTATGGGCAGATGCCCTCGGAATTGAATCCGTCGGAATACTGGATAATTTCTTCGCGCTCGGTGGCGATTCTATAATCGCCATTCAAGTCGCGGCCCGAGCTAAGCAAAAGGGCCTCAATTTCAGTGTTCGTACTCTTTTTGAATATCCCACAGTCGCCGCTTTGGCAGGTCAGGTGGAACAGGGTGAAGTACGTCACTTTCCACAACAGCCCGTAACTGGAAGCATGGCTCTGATCCCTATCCAGCAGGCATACCTTGAAGGCGCAGACCATAAGGTTCATTACTTCAATCAGTCGGTGCTTTTAAACATCGATTGCACGCTAACTTCAGAAGCACAAACTAAGCTAGTCGCTGCTATACTGGCTCGTCACGATGCACTGCGATTGCGTTTCCTCTGCTTCGGGGGAAAGTGGGAGGGCCTCTTTCAGCCGCTGGATGAGACGTTAATTTCCAGTGCAATAGAACGCTTTGACCTTAGTCATCTCAATGGTGCCGAGCGCCGAAAAATGCAGTTACAAATTTGCGAAAGAGCCCAACAAGAGCTGAATATTAATACCGGACCGATATTTCGCTCTATATGGCTGGATCATGGAAGTGACGGAGGTCGTCTGTTGCTGATTGCTCATCATTTGGTGGTTGACGGCGTATCTTGGCGCATTTTGCTTAAAGATTTGGATCAAGCCTGGCGGCAGTTATGGGATGGAAATGCGATTCAACTTGAAGCTAAAACAGCTTCTTATAAACAGTGGCGTGAGGCACTCGAGCGTTACGCTGAGACCTTAACACTCCAGGAACAGCGCAATTATTGGGTTGAGCAACTCAGTTTGCCGCGTAAATCTCTGGAGAAAGGTTTGGCAGCTGCATCGACCTTCAGTATTGAAATAGATGAGGTCTCCACCGAACTGTTGTTACGCGAGTGCAATAAAAATTACCGAACTCATACTCAGGAATTGTTGTTGGCAGCCTTACTTCATGCTTGGCAAAGGTGGCGGGGGGACTCAGTGCTGCTTTTGGCTATGGAAGGTCATGGCCGAGAGGAAATCGATCCAGGTATCGATTTATCAGAAACTGTTGGTTGGTTTACTAGCCACTATCCACTCGTGCTTTCTTGTTCCGATCAGGCTGATTTGGGAGACACTATCCGGGCAGTGAAAGAACAGTATAGGGCGCTTCCAGACAATGGCCTTGGCTTCGGCGTTTTACGCTATCTGTCCGACGACCAAGTATTGACTGAGCTAGAGACCGACTGGATCGCTAATTCGGTGGAATTTAATTATCTCGGCCAGTTTGATCAGGTCATTGACGGTGATACCCCTTTTCGTATTGCCGATGAGCCTAAGGGGCGGGAACGGTCGGCTGAAAAACAGGGTCAATCACCTATTACGGTTACAGGCATGGTTGTGAACCAATGTCTACGTTTCGAGTTACGTAGTGTCTCTGGCTTTTTAAGCGCCGAGCAATGTGCCGAATTAGGCGAGCACTTTAAGGAGGCGCTTGGGGGTTGCGTCAACCTTTATTTGGATATGTCTTTTCCGCAATCGTATCGATCGGAACCTAATTGTACAGCGCAGAGTATAGAGGAGTTCAGTCTGTGAAAACTGTAGAGATCATAAAGTTTTGTCGACGGAACCACATAGAGCTGTCGGTAGACGGCGAACTCTTGTCTATTCGAGGTGATAAAAGTCAGGTTACTCCAACACTATTAAATGCGATTAAAGATAAAAAAAGAGAGATCTTGAAGTTTTTATCTGCAGATATAGTGGCATCAAGCCCGGCGGTCAAACCGGAAACAACCTTGTTGACGCCGTCCGATTTTCCGAATGCTATCGTTGATCAGACAACATTGGATGAGCTTTGTAAGAACTACCCGGGGTTCGAGAAACTTTACCTTGCTACGTCAATGCAGCGCGGTATGTTATTCCATGGTATTGTCGACAGCAAAGCGGAGTCATACACAAACCAGGTGTTCTTCAATCTTGATGGCGCACTGGATACTGAGTTGTTTAAACGTACTTGGCAATATGTTGTCAATCACCACGATATTCTACGTTCGGCCCTGGTGGGGTTAGACAGTGAACATATCCACCAATTGGTATGCGCGAAAGTCACCGTTCCATTTTCAATTCTCGATTGGCGCTGTGACGATGAGCAAACACAGCAGCGTCGCTTTGAACAATTGTTGGCTGAGGATGTGAAAACGGGTTTTGACTTCTCAAAGGCACCTTTAATGCGAGTAATCCTGATCCATATGTCTGATCAGAGTTACAGAGTGTTGTGGTCACATCATCATGCCATCCTTGATGGTTGGTGTACGCCAATTATTTTTGCTCAGATGCTTGAAACTTATGCGTCTTTTAGACGAGGCGAAGATCCTGATTTACCTCCTTCGCCTCCATTTGAAGGGTATATCCGATGGTTGCATCGACAGGACATGGATGTTTCAAAAGCATACTGGCAGAATTTGCTGGCTGATATTAACGAACCGAACAAAATTCGCTTGTTTACAGGTCATTCGGATAGCATAGAGTGTGCTACAGGTCCCATTAAGTACAAATTTTCCCGAGAGCTCACTGAGCGTTTGCAGGCAACAGCTAAGTACTATTGTTGCACCCTTAATGTTCTTCTCCAGGCAGCTTGGTCTATTATTCTCTCGCGAATGAGCGGGCGTGACGACGTGGTTTTCGGCACCACAGTGTCTGGTCGTCCGGAAGGTCTCGAATCCGTAGAGCAAATGCTGGGCCTGTTTATTAATACGCTACCAATGGTAGTGCGGATAAAGCCAAACCTTACTGTTCGTCAATTACTGGATACGATGCAGCAAGACAACATGGAGAAAAGTGACCATGCATTCTTGCCATTGAACGAGATCCAGAAGCTTAGCCTGATACCGACAGGGCTAGGTCTCTTTGACTCAATCTTGGTATTTAATAATTATCCGGTTGAATCGGTGACCGAAAAAGCTGAAAGTCGTTTTGATGAGTTCACAATAAACAATGTCGATATCATCGATTCGGTTAATTTCACAATAGGTATAGAAGCGTGGGTGCAAGGCAGTTTGCACGTGGCCGTAAATCACGATAGTCGACAATTAAGTCACCAGGACGTGTGGGTACTCGTTACCGCATTGCAAACCTTGCTTGAACAATTGGTTAGCTGCGCTCCTGATTCTGAAGTGAATAACCTCTCGCTACTCCAGGACAATGTACATAAAGAGGGCACTGGCTTCAGGGCTGAACAGTCGGAATCAACGTTATTGGAGAAATTTGAACAGAATCTTATTTCTACGCCGCAGAAGGTCATTGTCCGTTGCGACGACAAGAGCATGAATTTGGCGCAATTGAATACTGAAGCGAATAAGCTTGCAACACATTTATTAGAAACTGGTTTACAGCCTGGTCAGAGAGTTGGATTGTGTCTCGAACGATCTATTGACATACCAAAAGCGATCTTGGCCTGTTTCAAAGCGGGTTTAACCTATGTGCCTTTGGCGTCGGATTATCCTGAACAACGACTTGCATTCATTGCATCCGATTGCGAGCTCAGTTGCATTATCGCCCATCGTCGTTGGAGTGAACGAAATGCGTTCTCTGATATAAACATACTGGTGTTGGATGACGAGGAAATACTGAACACACTGAATCGTTATAGCGATAGTGCGCCGCCGGTCAACGTTAGTGCTGATGACATTGCATATGTGATTTATACATCAGGTTCCACAGGTCAGCCCAAAGGGGTGGCGGTAAGCCATGCGAACCTTAATCAATTCGCCGTGATTATGTCTGAGCAGTTCGACACTCTTGGTCTAGAGGACGAAGATAGTTGGTTGTGGCATGCCTCTTTTGCCTTTGATGCTTCGATCAAAGGACTGGTTGCTCTTTGTTACGGTCGTCCTGTTATTCTATCGACGACGGAAGAGAGTCGCAGTCCACAGGCACTCTTGTCTTTGCTAAAAGAGAACCAACTAAAGGTTTTCAATGGCATTCCGCAGTTGATGGAAGCCATGCTTGACCTGCTTGAGAAAGAAGATGCTATGGAGTTGAACCTTCTCGTAAGTGGAGATGATGTGCCTGAAAAACTGTGGCAACGCATAGCGGACTATTGTCAAGCAAATGATACTCGGGCCATCAATGCGTACGGCCCAACAGAGCTCTCGGTAAATGCTGCGTTTAGTGTGATCGATGGCGGCAGCCCGGTGAATATAGGCCAAATAGTGAGAGGTAGTTATGGATATGTGCTTGATCACAATGGTCAGCTGTTGCCGGATGGTTTTATCGGTGAACTTTATGTAGGTGGCGCATGCGTCAGTCAAGGGTATGTCAATCAAGCGGAAAAAGCGACGGAATGTTTCGTTGACGATCCGTTTTTCAAAGATGGCGGGAAGTTATACCGAACGGGCGATTTGGTTCGGCGTCTCAGCGATGGTCGATTACAATTTGTCGGTCGACAAGATCATCAGGTTAAAGTGCGTGGTTATCGAATTGAACTAAGGGAAATCGAGAGTTGCCTGCAAGCTTTAAATGGCGTTCGCGAAGCCAAAGTTGCGCTTAGCGAAGGTCTACAACAGTTGGTAGCCTGCGTGATACCGACAGGAACAGGTGGAGATCTAAATTTAATCAAAGAGCAATTGGCTAAACAGTTGCCCGAATATATGTTGCCGTTGCATTGGTTTGAGTTGGAGGCCTGGCCGCTCACGGAAGCGGGGAAAATTGATATACAAGCTTTGTCGCAGCTTCCTGTTACTCCTCGGGCGAAAGGCGAGAGGACAAGTAAAGCAGAACCGAATAACGATATAGAGTTGCAGTTGTGCCAGTTGTGGAGTGAAATACTGAAAATTGAACACGTTGGTTTGGACGACAATTTTTTCGCGCTCGGTGGAGACAGTATCTTAAGTATTCAAATGGTTTCTCGAGCCATGAAGTTGGGCCTTAAATTTAAAGGCCGTGATTTCTATAAAGAGCCAACTGTAAGAGCCTTGGCTAAGGTTTTGACTGACGATGCTGCTGCGGAGAATCCTGCGGTGGAAGTAGAGAAACAGTTGCAGACTATCTGGGCGGATGTACTTAAACTCGATAACGTTGACATCCAAGATAACTTTTTCTCTCTTGGTGGAGACAGTATATTATCTATTCAGATGGTCTCTAAGGCTGCGCAAGCCGGTATTAAATTCGCCGGGAGAGATTTTTTTGCCAACCCGACCATCGCGGCCTTGGCGGAAAAAATAGTTAAAAAGAATGCTGCTGCAACCCAGCCCGAAATTGATAGTGAACGGAGCAGCATGGGCGAGTCTGCACTAACCTTGTTACCAGTACAGCAGCAGTATCTCAATTTGTCTCATCAAGATAAACATCATTTCAATCAGTCGGTGTTGCTTGAATTGCCTGTAGATTTAGAGCCAGCCGAGCTTAAGTTATTGATGCGTGCTTTGTACCGCCGTCACGACACCTTACGACTGAAATTTGTCAAGCGGGATGGCAATTGGCATGGCCAGTACTCTCTTTTTGATGATGCAATGGTTGCGCGAGCATTGCAGTTTGTAGACCTTTCGAAAGTATCAGATGAACAACTGCGTGAAGAGGTTGAAAAACGGGCCGATATGCTGCAACAAAGCCTTAATCTAGAGGGCGGCGACTTAGTGCGAATTGTTCATATGGATTGTGGACCGGAACGTGCGGGTCGCTTATTGATGATTATGCACCACTTGATCGTCGATGGCGTTTCTTGGCGCATCATACTTGCTGATTTGTCTGAAGGTTTTGAGCGGTTACGCCAAGGAGAAACAGTTACCTTGGATGATCCGACGGCATCATTACAGCAATGGTCCAATGCATTATCCCAGTATAGCAAATCGGATCGCCTTGAAGAGCAGAAGAACTACTGGCAACAACTGCTTGCGAGACCATGTAAGCCGCTTCCAGTTGACATGTTAATTGATGAACGGCATATAGTTGATGTGGGCCAACTCAGTATTACGTTGGACGAAGAGCAAACTCGACGCCTGCTCACTGAGGCGCAAATCCCTTATCAGACTCGCATCAATGAGTTGTTGCTAAGTGCTTTATATTTAGCGCTGGGAGAATGGACAGGGGACGCGGTTTTTTGTATTAATATGGAAAGTCATGGTCGGAACTTGCCGGCTGATGAGCCGGATATTAGCGAAACTCTTGGTTGGTTTACTGCCAAGTATCCGCTGGTTTTATGCTCGGATGGTCAAGAGGTGACAGATGTCGTCTGCGCTATAAAAGATGATTACAGGAAGATACCGGACAATGGAATTGGCTTTTCAATATTGACTGAGTTATGTGGTGAACGCTCGTTAAAAGAGGCAAACAAGGCTGACCTGCAATTTAACTACCTAGGTCAATTCGACCAAACCTTTGGTGAAGGTAGCCCGTTTTCAATAGCTAACGAGTATAAAGGCAAAGAAGCGGCCGATGACTATTGCCAACCGTATAAACTTGTGATTAACGCTCTGGTTAGTAACGGCCGCTTGCAGGTAGGTATTAGTTATCATCACGGAGAGTATAAAGCTACTACGGTTCAGGCGCTGGCTAATACCTTAAAAACAGCATTAAAAAATGTTATTGAGCATTGCTGTAGCGCAGAGCCTAGACTGACGCCGTCAGATTTTCCACTGGCTGAAATTACCCAGGCCCAACTTGACCAATGGCAGCGACACTATCGGTTAGCTGATATTTACCCTGCGACTTCGATGCAAAGCGGCATGTTGTTTCACGGTATACTTGAACAGGATAGTGGTGCCTATGTCAGCCAGACTTGGCTAACCTTGAGTAACAGGCTTGATACGGAATTGTTCCGTCAGGCGTGGGAGAGGGTGATCAGCCGTCACGCAGTTTTACGCACTGCTTTTGTGGGATTTGAATCGCAAATACAGCAGTTGGTGATGCGTGAAGTAACATTGCCATGGAATTTCGAAGATTGGCGAGAACTCAGTACCACTAAGCAGATGGAAGAGTTTGAGGCCTATCGAGAAGCCGATAAGCTTCGAGGTTTTGATTTTGGGGAAGCTCCATTGATGCGTTTTGCTTTGTGGCAGCTGTCGGATGAGCGTTACCAGATTCTCTGGACTCACCATCATGCGCTGGTAGATGGTTGGTGTATTAGTTTGCTTTTTGCTGAGGTGATGGCTAATTATCAAGGATTGAGAAAAGGAGAGTCCGTAGTTTTGCCCGAGGCCGCGCCCTATAGGGATTATATCGAATGGTTGGTGAAATGTAGCAAAGAGGAGGCAGAACAGTATTGGGTGAAAGAACTCGAGCCAATCACAAATGCCTCTCGAATAGACTTTGGTCAAAGTAGTAATGAAACTGGCTATACTCAGGTTGGACTTTCGCTGGATGCGGAGCAAACTGAGGCGCTTGGTATCATATGCCGTAGGCTTAAAGTTACTCCTAATACGATGGTCCAAGCTGCGTGGGGTTATTTGCTGCATCGTTACTTAGGGCACAGGCATGTGACATTCGGCGCCACCGTTTCTGGTCGTCCAGCTGAGCTGGACGGAGTTGAAAGAATGGTTGGTCTGTTTATTAACACCGTTCCTGTGCGCGTTAGTATTTCGGCGGATACTCCGCTGGAGACATGGCTTACCGATCTTCACCTACGACAACAGGAAAGCAACCAGTTTGCTTATCTTTCGCTCAGCGATATCCAAAAGCAATCACCGTTACGTAGTGAGTTATTCAACACGCTTGTTATATATGAAAACTACGCCGTGACAGCAGGCGTAAGCGCAGATAGTGGACAGGATGTGGAGCTGGGATTAGATAGCCAGGTATCGACGTCTGAAGGCAGTAATTACGATCTGACTCTTGTCGTTCAGCCGGGCGAACAAATTAACTTCGAGTTAATCCGCAAGGGAACTAATGCTGACACCGCGTTTATCACAACTATGTTAACACAGTTTAAAAATGTGCTCTCTGGCATGATAACGCAAGGGAATTCTTAATGTTATATTTTGATTTAGACTCAGATAAATCGATGGATAACAAACTGACGCAACAACAAACTACTAAAAACCAAAACGTAGTTTGTATCCATCACCAAATTGCCCTCCAAGCGAAAAACGCTCCAACCGACGTAGCCGTTCGGACTGCCGAGAAAGAGTGGTCATTTTATGAGCTTCAAGCTCGGGTTGAGCAATTAGGCGGTTATTTTCAGGCCCAAGGTCTCAAGCCGGGAGATGCTGTTGCAGTCTGTCTAGAACGAAATTTTGACCAACTGGCCACTATCTTGGCTTTGTTTTCTTGTGGTGTTGTTTATATACCGGTGGATCCACAGTGGCCAGCGGCTAGATTGTCATTTGTGTTGGAAGATATCTGTGCCGTGAGATTAATTTGCGAAAGCAATCCTCCTGTATCGATTGTTGAAATGACTATTCCACACTTGTGCCCGAACGGAGTTAAGGACACATACGAGTATGCTCCTGTCGATATTGAAGTGTCTCAAATTGCTTATGTCATCTATACCTCTGGTTCTACCGGACAGCCAAAAGGGGTGCAGATTGAGCATCGTCACCTGGCCATTACCCTTGAAAGTCTGGCTGAGGTTATTGGAATGGACAACAGTGGCGTTCTACCCGCAATCGCCTCTTCTGCATTTGATATTTCGTTGGTTGAAACCTTGTTGCCATTAATGGTTGGGGGCAGTGTCTTGCTGACGAAAAAGGAATGGTTGAACGATCCTCAGCAATTGATTGCTCATAGCGGCCAAATGACTTGTTTTCACGCAGTACCTTCTTTTATGCAGGTATGGTTGAACGCTGTGGAACAATCTCCCAAAAGCGCAGGGTTGTACCCGAACTTGCGCACCCTGTTGGTCGGAGGGGATGTCGTACCAGCCTACCTGCTGGAACGTATTTTACGTGTATTCCCCGACGTTGAACTAATCGAACTTTACGGACCAACCGAAGCAACGATAATAACTTCCTGGCATCGTGTAACAGCAGAGACTCCTATCAGCGGCGGATGTATTGGTCGAAAGTTCGAGTATGCCGAAGTGTACGTCATGAACCGTCTTGGTGAAGTCGTTCCGGATGGCCTTGTCGGTGAGCTTTACATTGGTGGGCAAACAATTGCCAGAGGTTATCACAATCGTAAGTCGTTAAATGAATTTGCGTTTGTCCAGCACCCCCAATATGGCAAGTTGTATCGTACAGGTGACATGGTGCGGGTTCTCTCTGACGGCCGATTAGGCTTTTTAGGTCGCCAGGATAGTCAAGTTAAAATCCGCGGCATACGGGTAGAGCTTGGTGAAGTGCGTAACCTCCTCGGAGCGCTGGAGAACGTGAAAGATGCCGCAGTAGTGGTTCGTGCGCAAGAAGAAGACAAGCAGTTAGTTGCTTTTTGCGTGGCTGAGTCGGGGGCTGATCTAAGTGATCTTACCGCTGAAGTACGTCGACGCATGGCGGAAGCAGCTCCCGCACATTTAGTTCCCTCACAGGTGGTGGTAGTGGAATCATTACCGTTAAACGTGAATGGTAAGGTTGATAACAAGGCTCTGTTAGCACTGCTGGACGATAGCTGTGTAGCTACAGATTTTGCCGCGCCGCAGGATGAGCGACAGTCACGGATGTGCGATATTTGGGCTGAGGTGCTAAAGCGTGACAGAGTTGGTATTTATGACTCATTTTTCGAACTAGGAGGGGATTCAATCATCTCCATCAAACTGGTTTCACGGATGCGCGCTGAGGGCATCGAATATACGGTGAAGCAACTGTTTGAAGCAGAATGTATCGCAGGCTTGACTCGTTTGCTCTCAACCGAAGAAACGCGAGAAGAAAACATCGCCCGTCGTGACAAATTTATCCCTTTGGTTGCACAGCATAAATTTTTAACTGAATACCCCGGTGAGCGAGATCATTTCAACCAGTCGCTATTGCTGACTGTACCGCCGGAATTTCAGCCAGATGATCTAAATCAACTAATTTCTGCGCTGCTCCAAAAGCACGATACTTTAAGGTTACGATTTGAGATAGAAGACGGACGTTACATCGGCCATTATCATGCATTCAAGTCATCCCTGGTTGAACGGGCCACCGCGCAGTTTGACTTGTCTGCAATTTCGGGTGCTGACTTGGCCGATACCATCGCTGCACACAACAACAAAGTACAGTCTGAATTGAGTCTAAACAAGGGCGACATGTTCAGGGCGGTTTACTACAATTGTGGAACCGAGCGGCCAGGACGTTTGCTGTTGGTTATGCATCATCTTATTGTCGATGGTGTTTCGTGGCGCATCATTCTGGCTGACCTTGTCAATGCCTATGAACAGTTGAAGTCCTGTGAGGGACCTTTGCGGTTCACGGCTGCTACAGCCTCATTGCAGCAATGGTCTGATTATTTGGAAAGATACAAAAAAAGCGATAGCTTGCTGAATCAACAAGCATTCTGGAGGAAGCAACTAAGCGGCGCCGTGAAGTCCCTAATTCCAGATAATGAGCTGACTGGTCCTCGACTGTTTGACAAACTGTCGTCCCGAAGTATCGAATTGGATGAAGCTACAACCAACCAACTGTTGACTAAGGCTGGTAACAGCTATCGTACTCGCATCAACGAATTATTACTTAGCGGCCTGTTTATCGGCCTTAGAAAGTTTAGTGGTGGGGATGCGTTTCGCATCGATATGGAAGGACACGGAAGAGAGGCATTACCTGATTGTCCGGACATAAGCGAAACACTTGGTTGGTTTACCAGTCAATATCCGTTGCGATTAAGTTGTGAGAGTAATGCGCTGAGAGACGTCATTTGCACAATCAAAGAAACTTGCAGAGCTATCCCGGACAACGGTATAGGTTATGAGTTGCTCGCGGATAAGTTAGACAATCCGATGTCTGGCAACCTGCAATTTAACTACCTCGGTCAGTTTGATCAGAGTCTTGATAGTCATGGTCTGTTCGGCGTCGCTACAGAAAGCCGTGGCGATGAAGTGGGTTCAGGTCATTGTCAGAGCTACCGACTCATAATTAACGGCAAAGTTATCGATGGTCGGTTACAATTTACTTTGAGCTTCCATCGAGACGAGTATCACGTGGAAAGTATCGAAAGGTTGGCGCAGGAATTTAAAAAGGGATTGTGCGAGGTTATCGAACATTGTAGCAAGGCTACGAAACGCCATACTCCAGCAGACTTCCCGCTGGCCAAGGTCACTCAAAAACAGCTTGATGATTGGCAGTATGAGCCTATTGAAGACATCTATCCTGCAACTCCAATGCAGCAGGGTATGCTATTTCACGGGATGTTGGAGGAGGATGTTGGCGCGTACGTTAGTCAGACTTGGATGACGTTGAGTGGCCCCGTGGACATTGGGCATTTCCGTACTGCCTGGCAGCAAGTGGTTGCCCGCCATGAAATTTTCCGAACAGCCTTCGCTGGATTTGAAGATCAGATTGTGCAGTTGGTCTATAGTGATGTTACTTTACCCTGGCATCACGCGGATTGGCGCAGTCTTGATAATGCCCAGCAACAAGCTGCATTTGAAGCTTACCGTCATTCCGACAAGCAGCGCGGTTTCGATTTTAATCAACCTCCGCTGATGCGCTTTGCCATTTGGCAACTGGCCGAAAAGCAATTTAGAATTTTATGGACGCATCATCACGCGTTGCTCGACGGCTGGTGTATTTCGCAGGTCTTCGCTGAAGTCATGGCATGTTACAAGGGGTTAACTAAAGGTCAAGCTGTTAATCTACCTGCGGTGCGGCCGTTTCGAGATTACCTGCAATGGTTACATGAGCGTCCTGTCGAAAAAGCATTGGAGTGGTGGCAATCTGAACTGGCAACTATGAGTGAACCGACCCGACTTGAGTACGGGCAGTCGGGTAGTGATGTCGGAATTGGTTTTAGAGAAGTTTACGATAGCCTTGATCCAATGCAGACTGCCGCGCTTGAGAAATTGTGTCGCAACATTAAGGTAACGCAAAATACGCTGATCCAAGCTGCTTGGGGTTACCTGTTATCTCGCTGCACTGGCCAATCGGATGTCGTTTTCGGTGCAACCGTGTCAGGCCGTCCTGCAACCCTGCTTGGTGTCGAAGATATGATCGGCCTGTTTATCAATACCATAGCGGTACGCGTACAGGGCAAAGGCGATGTGTCTCTGGTGAACTGGTTGGTAGGCCTGCACCGCCGTCAGATCGAGGCCAACGAATACAGTTATGTTGCGCTTAGTGAGGTCCAGCGTCGCAGTTTCGTCAATGGCGAGATGTTTAACTCTATCGTCGTTTTTGAAAATTATCCGGTATCGGAACAGTTAGAAAGTGAAGCCCAAAGTGCCATCAATGTAGTGGATAATGCAGGACTCGTGGATAATACTACTTATGACTATACCCTGACGGTATTACCTGGCGAGTCGCTGAAGTTTAATATTTCTTACCGTAGCCGATTGCTCAGCAAAGAAGGCGCGCGGCGCCTGATGGATTATTTTAAAGCCATCGTGGTCGATATCTTGGAAAATTCGCTTGAGAGAAAGCTGTCAGACCTTTTGTTGATGTCACCCCAAGATGAACAGCGATTGGTAGTTACACAACGTATTAATGCCGAACAAATTAACGCCGCTCAGAGCAACATCCATAGCTTGTTTGAAACCCACGCGGCGCAAAACCCAGGCCACCCTGCCGTTGTTTACCAAACCGAACAACTTAGCTACGGCGAACTGAATGATCAGGCGTCACAACTCGCGGCTTGGTTACATGCACAACAAGTAGGTGTAGGCGATACTGTTGTCCTTTGTTTGTCGCCGAGCGTGGATCTAATGGTGGCCGTATTGGGTGTGCTTAAGGCTGGGGCCGCCTATGTTCCAATCTCTACGGAGACCCCCGATGAGAGGGTGGCGTTAGTTTTGGAAGAGTCACGAGCGCCCGTTTTGTTTTGCGATGAAAAGCAGGTGGAGCAGATTTCTCAACTGACTGATTGCACAGTGACTTGTACGACGCACGCCCGTCAAGCGCAATTACTTGATGACGTTAACATCGATCCAGCGTCCGTCGCTTATATCTGCTTCACATCCGGCAGTACAGGTAAGCCAAAGGGGGTCGAAGTGACTCATTCAGCCCTGACCTCCATCGCTCGCTGCTGGCAGCAGAGCTATGATTTGGAAAGCCAGTCACATCGTATATTACAGATGGCTAATATCAGTTTTGACGTATTTGCTGGTGATTGGATCCGTGCGCTTACAACTGGTAACACTCTGGTTATGTGTCCGAGAGACGCGTTGTTTGATGCCGAGGTGTTATATAAATACCTCGTTCAGCATAAGATAACGATTGCTGAATTTGTACCTGCGATATTGAAAAATCTGACCTCGTGGTTGCACCAAGCTAACCGGCGTTTGGATACTCTAAAACTCGTGATCGCCGGTGCAGATCGTTGGACCGGTGCTGACAATGCTCAGGTTAAGTCTTTGCTGGGAGCTGATGGGAGGGTTGTTAACTCTTATGGTGTCACGGAGGCTGCTATTGATAGCACTTGGTTCGAGGCGAGTGCGTTTAGAGGGGACAGCGAAGTACCGATTGGCAGCGCATTTGCTAATACAACAGTGTTTGTGGTGGGAGAGGACGACCGACCGGTACCTCCGGGGGTTAAAGGAGAACTATTGCTCGGTGGGTTGGGCTTAGCTCGAGGTTATCTCAATCGTCCTGAGCTCACTGCGGAAAAATTTGCCCATGTTACCCTCAATGGTCAAGTTCAACGAGTTTATCGTACCGGCGATTTGGTGCAAATGAATTCCCAAGATCAATTGGTTTTTCTAGGGCGTAAAGATTTCCAAATTAAGCTCAACGGCCAGCGGATTGAACTCGGGGAAATAGAAGCCCAGTTAAAGATTCTCGACAGCGTTAAAGATGCGGTAGTAAGCGTGTCTGAAACGGATGGCCACCGTCGATTAGTGGCTTATGCGGTACGAGAAGCAAACGCGACACAATGGTCATATCGTCATTGGGTAGAACAAATAACAACCGCGCTGGTCGAGTGTTTACCCCATTATATGGTGCCAAAAATTTATGTTGAGATGAATACGTTGCCTTTAAGTGCTAACGGCAAAATAGATAGAAAAGAACTTCCAGAACCGAATATGGATTCGCTACTTCAGGCGCAACATCTACAACCTCAATCTGACTTAGAGGCACAGCTTTGTTCGATATGGCAGTCGGCGCTGGGGATCGATCAGGTCGGTATTGAGGACAACTTTTTTGCACTGGGGGGCGATTCTATTATCGCTATTCAGGTTGCCGCCAGGGCCAAGAAAATGGGGCTGCACTTCAGTGTACCTACTTTATTTGAATGCCCTACCGTCATTCAGTTGGCGCCTAAGGTTAAGCAGGGAGAGTCATATTGCCATCCTCAAGAAGCGGTTACGGGTCCAATGCAGTTATTGCCTGTACAACTTGAGTGGCTGGAAAGGTCGACACAGAACCCACACCATTTTAATCAGTCATTGATGCTAGAAATTAATGATGAACTAACTTCAGATCAATTGCAGCGGTTAGTGTCTGCGATATTAACCCGTCACGATGCATTCCGACTGCGCTTTGTGGCAGGGCGGGCAGAATTTCGTGAATTGGATGAAATAATGGTGACACACAGTCTGGCTTGGTACGAGCTAAGCGATGTGCCTGATGAAGAGCGACAAGCTTTACAATTGAATTATTGCGAACAAGTTCAACGTAGCCTTAACATCGAGAAAGGACCGTTATTCAAAGCCGTTTGGTTTAATCACGGTTCTGGTACCGGCCGACTATTACTGGTTGCGCATCACCTCGTTGTAGACGGCGTATCTTGGCGTATCGTACTGGCTGATTTGGCTAAAGGCTATGATCAGCTAAAGCAGGGGCAAACAGTTATGCTGGATCCTAAAACTTCTTCCTATCAACAGTGGGGAGAATCACTCCGACGGTATGCTCGTAGTGAGGCTTTGCTCGGCCAACGGGATTACTGGTTGACTCAATTATCAAAACCCCGCCCAACGATTCCTTGCCTCAAGCGATCACAAGGTCCCACCGAGATTGTCAGTGCAGGTTTTGAGTTAGAAGCTGATGAGACCGAAGCGTTGTTGCGCGTGTGCAACGAGGCATATCGTACTCATACGCATGAGTTACTACTTGCTGCATTGCTACATGCCTGGCAATTATGGAGCGGTCAGACAACGTTGGAAATTACGATGGAGGGGCATGGTCGCGAAGTAATCGGTGGGCAATTGGATCTGTCGGAAACGGTCGGTTGGTTTACAAGTATATATCCACTTACCCTGACCGCAGTGGGCGACTCACTGACTGAAATCATCAAAACAGTCAAAGAGCAACAACGTGCACTGCCGGACAACGGGTTAGGTTATGGTGTGCTAAGTTCACTTGTTTCGGATGAGAGCATTAGAGAATTACGGCCCGAAAGTGAAATGAAAATGTTTGAATTTAATTATTTAGGTCAGTTTGATCAGAATGGTGACCAATCTAAGCAGATCTCGTTCAGTACGGATCCGACCGGCAGCAACAGCGCATTAGAAAGCCGTCGATGCCATTTATCAATGAACTTGATAGTACACAACGACATCTTATCTGTACGCGTTGATTATGATCGTAACACCATTTGCAGCGACGACATCAAGGCGTTTGTCGAACATTACAAGCACAGTCTTAAAGCGGTGATTGCTCAGTGTTGTGCTGATGAGCTGTTGTATGAAGGTGTTCTTGTTGAGGACGTAGATGGTGAAGAGTTTTTCGAGATTTGACGGCTAACTCAGGTACGACCATAAGAAAATAACTATAAGACATCACATATGACATGTTATGAAATACTCAAGGTAAAGAAGTGAATATTATTAAAGAAACTGCTGCCGAGCTGGTGGCGCTGCTGAGGCAGAAAAATATAAAGCTCAGTTATCATCAAGGAAACTTGCGAGTTTTTGATCCAGATAAAAACCTTGATCATGAGCTGGTTAATACGCTCAAGCACCACAAACCAGGGATTATCGAAATGCTGCGCCGATCGCATCGATGGACGCCTTCCGACTTTCCCCATGTGAGCATTACGCAGCAGACGTTGGATAAGCAGGCCGAACAATACGATATAGATGAATTGCTGCCGACTACGCCGTTACAAATGGGTATGCTTTATCATGCTCAATTAGATAAAAAAGCATATGTCAGTCAAGTGTTCCCGGTGTTAAGAGGGCGGTTAAATACGGCTTTGTTCCGTGAAGCTTGGCAGTTGGTGACCAATCAGTACGATGCCCTGAAAACCGCTTTTGTCCACAATGAAGATGGTGGCTATGATCAGCTAATAACGACTAAGGCAGAGTTGCCTTGGCGCGAAGAAATACTCTCAAATCTAAATGCTGATGCTCAGCAAAAGTGGATTTCGGACTATCTTGCGGCGGACAGGGAGAGGGGGCTTGATATTCATCAAGCCCCCTTGCAACGGATAGCCCTATTCCATCTGGGAAATAGTCGGTACCAACTTATTTGGACTCACCATCACTCGATAATTGATGGTTGGAGTAGTTCTCTCGTTTATGAGAGCGTGGTGCATACGTACGTGCAACTAATTGCTGGGCAGAACCCCGAATTGACCTCGCCAAAAACTAAGATCTATATCGATTGGCTCATGTCTCAAGATGAACAAAAATCTAAAGCTTATTGGCAGAATTATTTGTCTGAGCTTCCTGCTGTCACAACACTGTTTCGTTCGTCGCAAGGGGGGGGAACCGATAGTACTAGGACAGCTTACAGGCTCTCTGAAAAACAACAAAGGGATCATAGTTGTGAACAAACCCAGTCGGAAAGTCATAGTGTGAGTCTCAATATCAAAACAAAAACCACTTTGACCCTGACCGAAGATGAAAGTCGATCTTTATCTGGATTTGCTCGCGATAATAAAGTGACCATGAATACCCTGTTTCAGTTAGCTTGGGGGTATGTTCTTCAGCTTTACAGTCACCAGTATGACGTTGTGTTTGGTACTACGGTATCTGTTCGACCCCATGAAGTGCATGATATGGAGCAAATGGTTGGCTTGTTTATTAACACCATTCCAGTGCGTTGTCAGTTTAGTGCTAAGGAAGCTATCAAACCATTGCTTAGACAACTACAAACAAATCTCCAGCACAGTATTCAGCATGGTTATATACCTCTATCTGAAGTAAACCGACAGCGAGAGCAGACTCAAAGCGAGCTATTTGACACTTTATTGGTATTTGAAAACTATCCGTTAGGCGATGCGGGTGACAATGCCGAAGGCAGTTTGGAGTTAACCCTCGAGTCCTCTAAAGTGGCTGAAGAGTCGAATTATAAACTGTCTATAGCCGGTCACTTCGGAGATCAGATCAAAGCCATTTTTACCTATCAGCGGGAAGATATTTCGACCGCAGAAATAACGCAGCTTATCGAGACTTTCAAAGCGATACTCATACAATTACCAAAAGTTGAAACCTTGTCTGACATTCGGTTGGACACACCCGAAGTGTTGCCAGAAAAAGCGATGTCGCCGGCGAGTGATACGCTGGTAAGTAAGTTCGAAAAAGCGGCCTCATTGGTACCCGAGAATACCGCTGTACGCTTTGCTCATCATGAGCTAAGTTATGAACAATTATTGAGTAAATCTAACCAGCTTGCGATTTGCCTGATTGAAGCGGGAGTGAATCGTGGTGATCATATCGGACTTTTATTTAATCGCTCGATTGACATGGTGGTGTCCATGCTGGCGGTCATGCAGACTGGCGCGGCATATGTGCCAATAGCCGTGGATACGCCGTCTGAACGAATCAGCTTCATTGTATCTGATTGTAATCTGCCGTTCATCCTTAAAGGAAGAGACGTTGCGCTAGCGCATGAAGCACTGGATATTGCCGTTTTGGATTACGAAAGTGTAAACATGGCGGCCGGCCATAAAAGCAAAGACCAGTTGTTAGACTATGCCCCGGGTACGGAGGATATTGCCTACATTATTTATACTTCCGGCACGACGGGGCATCCTAAAGGCGTCAGGGTGGCGCACCGTAACCTGATGACGTTCCTAGACATTTTCAGTGAGCAGTTGGACTGTATAGGTAGTGAACGGCCGGAACAATGGCTGTGGCATCAATCTTATGCCTTCGATGCTTCCTTTAAAGGGATGGCGGCATTGTGCCATGGTATGACAGTAACTTTGGCTGGTGATAAGGATGTTCGCGATGCAGATGCATTGGCTGACTTGTTGATTCGCAATAATATCGAAGTCTTTAATGGTTATCCAAGATTAGTAGAACGAGTACTGGAAGCGTTGCAGGATAAAAACCGAGATTGCCATCTTATCGTCAGTGGTCAGGATGTTGAACAGACATTGTGGAACAAGCTCGCTGACTTTAGTCAAAGCAGCAGAAAAACAGTTCTCAATGCTTACGGCCCGACTGAAACAACCGTCAATGTTGCTTTCGCCCCGATACGTGCAAATAGTCAAGTGAATATAGGCTGCGTCAGAGGAGCCAACCGAGGTGTTGTGTTGGGTCTTGATGGACAAGTTCTACCGCTAGGATGTTGCGGAGAATTATGCATATATGGACCTAGTGTTGTGCCGGGCTATTTGAATGTCAGTAGTGACAATTTCGTTGAAATTAGTCTAATAGAAGGTGTGCATGTGCGAGTGTATCGTACTGGGGATCGTGTACGCTTGCTGACCAACGGTTCGCTACAATTTATTGGGCGTATAGATGAACAAATCAAGCTGCGTGGTTATCGAATTGAATTGGCAGAGATTGAGCAGCAAGCCAAGGCGATTGAGAGCGTTCAGGAGGCAGCGGCACTGGTCAGCGATCGAGAAGGTAGTGAACAACTGTATCTGTTTGTGACCGGGGATGAAGCAACGCAACCTATCAGTGACAGGCTTAAATCGGCTCTTCCGGTGTATATGCAGCCCGATGGGATAATCAAGATCGATGTTATGCCGAGAAATGTAGCGGGAAAACTAAACCGAAGAGAACTTGCTAAAGTGTTGGCACAACGGTGTCAGGCTCGGTCAGCACCAGAAACCATGCAGCTTGAATTGAGCGAAACTGAACAAAAGCTAAAAACGATTTGGCAGCAAGTGTTGGGCTTGGAAGAACTCGATGTGTCCGCGAGTTTCTTCGATCTGGGCGGCGATTCCATCATGTCGATGAAGCTAGTAACTCTAGCACGACGCGCTAAGCTGAAAATCTTAGCCCGTGAACTGTTACAAGCGCCAAGTGTTACAGCTATGGCAAAGCTTATAGACTCACGCGAAGTAAAAGTAGGTAAGCCTTCAGCCATGACGTATGGCACGGCTTGCACAGGGCAATTAACGCCGATTCAAAACCGATTCTTCAAGCAAGTTACAAAAGTCGATCATTTTAACCAATCTTTATTGCTTTTAGCACCCAAAAGGCTCAACTTCGAGCGGCTAAAACAGATTGTCAGAGTGTTGGTAGGCCGCCATGAAAGTTTACGCTGCCGATATATCCAGCGTGACGGTAACTGGACAGTTGACTTGATACCGAGTGAAAAAGTGGCAATGGATCGAATGCTTGTATACGAAGATCTCAGCACGGTGACACACGAACAACGCACTGATGCTATCGAAGCCGCCTGTCGCCAAGCACAGACAAGCCTTAAAATAGATACTGGTGAATTAGTCAGGGTTATTTACTTCGATTGTGGTGAAGAGCCCGCTCGAGTCTGCATGGCAGTGCACCATCTGGCTGTTGACAACGTTTCGTGGACGATTCTTCTGACGGAACTGGAAGAATATTTGTTGCAATTGAGTAGTGGCGAATCGATTCTACCTGCTTCTGTTGGTACTACGATGAGTCAATGGCGAGCGGCGCTCAGCGAACTCAAATCAAGTGAACAGTTGGCGGCTCAGTTGCCTCATTGGCGTCAAGTTCTTTCCGCGCCAGTCACCCCAATCACAACGGACAGGCCAATGGTTGAACAGCGTCTGCATGCCGACTGTGAGGACGTGAATATGTCAATGACCGCCGAGCAAACAGAGCAAATACTGGCTCGGAGCGCTCAACTAGGGCCCAATAAAACGGATGTACTGCTACTCGCGGCATTGCATCTTACTTTGCACCGTTGGTGTGGCGGCGAACAATTTCGCATTGAACTGGAAAGTCATGGTCGGGATGGTGTTGTTGATGATATCGACATATCGGGCACGATTGGTTGGTTTACCAGTATGTACCCTGTACTGCTTAGTGCCAGTGAGCTGACACCCGCGGCAGTACTTAGCGGCGCGGATCGCGCATTGGAGGCCGTAGATAATAATGGGGTGGGCTTCGGGATCTTGTCTGAGTTAGGTGATAGTTTAGACGGTTTGATGAAAGGATATCGGCAGGATATTCAATTCAATTATCTTGGTCAGTTGGATAAAAGCGTCGGTGGAAACAGTCTGTTTAATTTAGCACCTGAGCGGATTGGTCCACAGGTTGCCGGCGGCAATTGTCAGCAGCACTTACTTAGGATAAATAGCCACATTATACGGGGACAGATCAACTTCGCGATTAGCTACCACAGGGAAGAATTCGATAAGGCCAGAGTACAGCGTCTGGCGGATAACTTAAAATTTGCGATGTTAGATATCTTGGAATGCGCTGAAACCCCAGTCGGACTGACTACGGAAGAGCAAGTGTTAGTTCCATTGCAGCCACTTTTCGGACGCGAGCCGTTATGTTTTGTTCACCCCGTAGGTGGATTGGCTACTTGCTACAGTGGTCTGGCTAAGAGACTGTCTGACCACTATGATTGCTATGGCCTGCAGGCACCAGATATTTTCGGCGGTCGAACAGCAGAGTCCGTCACAGAGTTAGCTGAGTATTATGTCAGCTTACTGGTTAAAGCGCACCCACAAGGGCCATATCGGCTAGTGGGGTGGTCTTCAGGTGGTAAAATCGCATACGAAATGGCATTGCTGTTGAAACGGGCTGGGCATAAGGTAAGCAATCTCAGTGTGTTGGATCAGGCTCCGCAGCTCGATACAGAGGAGGGTGCTGTGCCATCAGGCTTGACGACTGTCAAGAAATTCCTCAAAGAGACTCCTCTTGAGGTCGACTGGGCGGCACTTGAAGTGGCCCCTTTAGGAGAGGCGCTGGATGTGCTAAGCCGATGTTTGGTTGAAGCCAAAATCAGTCCAGAGGGGCTCGAAGATCACATTGTACGTAATTACTTGAACTTTTTGGTCACCTTTCCACGGATGATGCGGGAACATAAGGTGAATAAATCAGCACTGCCCCTCGATTTGTACAAGGCACGGGAAGAGTTGGAATCCATGGCTGGGTATGGCCAACATTATGGATGGGACCGGATAACCCAAGGGAGAATTCGGACCTTCATTACTCCCGGACGCCATGACAGCTTACTGTCGATTGAAAACCAGGATACACTGGCGGCGTTGTTGGCCGATGGTTTGAAATAGAAAAATAAATCGATACCCGGTGACCGTTGTGACGGAAACTTGGTTTGAACGGAAAAAGAGCAATATTAAAATGTTGAAAATTAACCGTGAACAATGGTCGTTGATGCAACAAGAAGTGGCTTACGCCTATGATAAAGTGCCGTTTTACAAACAACTACTCGACAAGGCCGAAGTCACGCCCGATGAGTTGGTAACGCTGCAGGATGTGGTACGTTTGCCTTTTACTGGAAAAAAGCTTTATCGCAAGCATTTTCCTATTGGTGTATTCGCTCAGGACTATCAACTTAATGACGAAAACTTGATCCGTAGTCAAAGTTCCGGCACAACAGGTGAGCGCCTGATCACATATGAAGTCGGAGTTTTGCTGTCGTTCCGTGCCATGGAATGCAGTGCCGCTCATCCGGATGTGGAGGACTGTTTCACGAAATCTAAGAGGCGCATCTGTCGCTATGCCGCACCAAACTGTTCTGATGTGGAATGTGCCAACCCCAACAGTGGAATGGAAGACCGTCTATTGTCGGATGGAACTTTAGTTTTGCCCGTTTACCACGATTTATTGACAACTTCGGACGCGTTGATTGCTCGCGCCATTGATGAGATCCTAACTTATCAGCCGGATCTTTATTATGTTGATCCGACGCACTTTGCTTTCCTCCTGAGGCACTTCAATAAGAGGGGAGTGAAACCGTATAAAGCGCCTATTGTCACCTCTTATACCTACACCAGTCAGTTAGCTCGAAAACAGATTGAACAAGCGTTCGATTATGAAGTTTCGCCTAGTCAGCTATATTCGAGCTCCGAGATGGGTTGGATTGCAATGGAATGCCAGGAAGGTAACTTGCATCTGAACACGAATAGTTTTTTCATTGAGTTGGTTCGGAATAATCGCCATGCCGAGTTTGATGAGGTGGGAGAGCTGGTGATTTCAAGTATCGACAACGGCGCTATCCCACATTTGCGTTACAGAACAGGCGATGCTATGCGAGTCAAAGCCGAGTCATGCAGTTGTGGATTGGATACTCCGGTCGCAGTAATGGAAGGGCGTCTAACCCACTTTATAAAAAAGGATGGTCGCTATTTTATGTCTCCGGCCGAACTGGATCGTCTAGTTGGTACGCCTGATTGGTTACAGATGTACAAGTTTACGCAACAGGATGAAGATCGCTTCCACCTCCAACTAATCACCTCAGACACATACAAAAAAGGTGATGAAATGGATTTGTTAGCCCAACTGCGAACTGCATTGCAGACTGAACAGTTGGCCATGCAAATTGACAACTACATCCCAGCGGATCGCTCTGGTAAGTTTCAGTGCGTATCATCCAATGTAGAGTTGATGGAAGAACGATTCTGAGCGTTGTATCTAAGGAGAGACGAAGATGTTAGAACAAACCAACCCTGAGTTATATGCCCGGTTCAAGGCGGATTTTCCCGGTCTATCTGAGCAATTCGATGGCACTGATGTTACATATCTTGACAATGCCGCCACGACTTTAAAACCGAAAGCCATGGTAGAGGCGATGAACCAGTATTATTTGGGGATTTCATCTAATATTCACCGAGGGAAATATGTTTCCCTCGAAAGTGTATCAGACCGTTACGAGAACGTTCGTAGTAAGGTCGCTAATCTGATAGGTGCTATTGCCAATGAAGTGGTTTTTTTACGTAATACGACAGAGGCTATTAACCTCGTTGCTCGAGGATTAGGATTAGACAAATCAGATAAAGTGGTGTTGTGTGCCGAGTCCCATCACTCAAATATGCTACCGTGGATGGAGAATGCAACGGTTGATTTTGTAAGTGTTACAGAAACGGGACAGGTTTCCCTTGAGCATTATCATGAACTGCTTAAGCAACATCCCAAGGTGGTGGCGTTGACTCATTGTGCCAATACTACGGGAGTGTATTTACCGCTTGAGCAGATGGTGAAAGCGGCAAAAGCTATTGGCGCTGTGGTGGTGGTGGATGGAGCACAATCCGTTCCTCATCGCAAAATTGATGTAAAAGCGTTGGGCATAGATTTTCTGGCATTCTCTGCTCATAAGATGGTTGGTCCGACGGGCTTGGGTGTATTATATGGTGATCGCTCACAATTAGAGAAACTCGCTCCCCTCAACTTGGGGGGGGGGTGTGTGGATTGGGTTGATTTTAACAAATATCGCCTGCGAAAAATCCCTCATAGATTTGAAGCAGGCACGCCTCATATCGCCGGCGTGCTGGGGTTAGGAGCGTCTATTGATTATCTTAACGAAATCGGTTTTGACGTTATTGAACAGCATGATAAGGCAATGGGACAGCGGTTGTTGTCACTGGCGACTCAGTACGACTACCTTAAAGTGCTCAATGCTGATCCAGAGCTGGATCGCGGAGCTGTCATCAGTGTGTCGATCCCGGGTGTGGATAACCTAGATGACGTAGCGCGTTATCTTAGTGACTCCTACGGCATCATGTGCCGTAACGGGCATCTTTGCGCACAGCCATACGTGAGCAGCCAATCATCTGGCCAGGTACTTCGCGCATCTGGTTATTTCTACAATACGGAAGCTCAATTGGAAGCTTTCTTCGAAGCGCTTGACCAAATTGTTAGCTTTATTATTCCCAGATAACAAGGTTTAGGAGTAAGCGATGTTATCGAGACTGATGGCACCTTTTATGAAAGGACAGTACCGTCGGCCAAACGGTTGGATAGGTCGTTATGTAGGGCACCGGTTGTTTAAAGAAAATCAGCTGGCTAATGATTGGACACTTGATGTTCTGTCTCCGCAGCCTGGCGAAACGTTACTAGAAATCGGGTACGGTCCTGGATACGCCATTGAAACACTATGCCGCAAGGATCGGTTTAAAAAAATATATGGAGTCGATTTCTCTGAGCAGATGCTCAGGTACGCATTGCGCCGAAATCGCATGGCGATTGAAGCCGGGACAGTAGAGCTTTTATGTGAAGATGCCGCACAAATGCCTTTCTCCGATAGCTTGTTCGATAAGGTATTCAGCATTCATACCGTGTATTTTTGGCCAGATCCGCTCATGGTGTTTAGGGAGTCGTATAGGGTGCTTAAGCCGGGTGGTCAGTTTATTCTTACTGCCATACCTAAAGAACGACGCATTGGTGAGATGGAAGACGGCACAGCTTACCCGAGTGACGAGTTGATAAGGCTGCTAGGCGAAGCTGGTTTTAGTGATATCCAGATTGTTTATGATCCAGAATTTCGGGCAAAGTATACATTTAAAGTGTTGAAGTAATACTTTGAAAAATAAACTCATTAATAATGACAAATGGTTTTGTATAGATGATTAGTGGTAATTAAACTTCTGAAATTCATCATTTTGTCGGTCAGCAAAAGACGTAAACCTTTTTAGCTAATTTTTCTGCTCTTGTCGCAAGTAGGTCACCATTAAATTGATGCTGTAGTTCTCAGTTGTAATAGTTCATCAGGAAGTAACTGACATATCGTTTTGCTTCAATTGCTGAACAATAAACGTGTGTCGGCATCTATTCAGACTTTAAACTTCTAAATACTCGCGCCATTAGACTATTGCCCCAACGGTTTCTGCGTCGACTATTACTTTGAATTATCTGGTAGTGCCATAACTTTTGCTTGAACTTTGAGTGCCTTGATCACTAGACATAACCCCTTAGGGTTTCCCCTCCCACTTCATAAGCCATATCCCCGCGCACGTGTAGCAAGTTCTGCATCAGGGCGACGTCGATAAGTCACTGGGCAGGCAAGTTAATAACGACGTGAGCGTAAAGCAAGCCCAAGCTAGTACTGAAGTAGGTTATATCATTCTATTCGGAGCTTACACGAGATCAGAACCGGCTGCCTACTAGTGAAATCTTGTTTTTCCATTAAGCGGCCAACTTTAAATAGTTTTGTAAGGTTCGACGTCACGGGTAAAGGAAGCCATCATAAATGAATTTACGATCCTGACTTCAATTCCCTCAGTTATATCTTCCATTCATGGATAGAAAACTGAAAAAAATCATTGACATCGCCAATTAACCTGACTAGTTTTTCGTTGTCCATTTTTATTTTTTGGTCGAAAGTTCGGATCTTGTAACAGATCGTTAGTTTAATTTTTATCCGAACTTTAGGTTAGCTACTCTAGTTGGCGAAATGTTTTTTGTCGCCCGTCACCATAGGTATCTATTTGTTAGCAAGGTTCTTGGTATGATGGCTTAGTGGTGATTCTCTTTGTACACATACTATGTATGTGGTGCTAAAGTAGCTCCCTTAGACTTTTCAATAAGAATTAAACTTAATGGGACATCTTCGCTAAATACTTTTAGCAACCTATTGATTAATGGCCCCTTAGGGGGTAACTTTTTAAGGAAAAATCATGAGATACTTACTTCTGTTATTTACTTTTATTATTTCATTGTCAGTCCAGTCATCAGAGATAGAGTTAGTGCAAAACTTTATAGAGTTATCTGATGCGACAAAAGTCAAAGGTGCTACAGAAGAAGATATAGAGGCAGTCGCGACATTACTTTCTGAAAATATGCGCTACAAAGACCCTAAATATGGTGCAGACTTGTCTAAGCAAGAATTTTTAGATGGCTTAAGACATTGGATGGGTAAAGCTGAATTTTTACAAACAAATATTAAAAATATGGTGGTTGGGGAGCAGGCTATCACTGTTGCTCTAATATCTAAATCAAAGATGGATGGCAAAGTTGAAGTAGATGAAAAGCCTCTTATGCGTCTATTTGAATTTAAGAATGGTAGAGTATCTTTGATAAAAGAGTATTGGTAAAAACATAATAAGACTATCGCTACAATGCCTAATATTGAAGGCATGTAGTGGTAGAGTAAACCTGAACATCACTTTAAGTAGACTAAGGCGCTCTTTTAGTTTGGAACATAAACGTGATGCAGACAGCCTGTTACTCGAGCAGGGTTGCAGCGTAGCTGAAACCGGATTCGCAGCTTGGATTGGAGCACCCAATTACTCCAGACTAGCAGCGCATTCAAGGGCTTCAGGCTCGCGTGAATTGCCTGGAAAGCGAAGAGGTCATATTAACAAGAGGCTACCGTACTTTTAATGTCTGAAAACCTGAAATTTACTCGCCGATAGATCGGATGACAGAGCATGAAACGGCTGAATTCGTCTGTCCTGCTATAGGGATTGATGTCAGTAGTTATTACCAAGATAGGAAATCGCCAGAGACTGGTTACTACGAAGAGGCTTATAGTAAGGTAGTTGCTTAACAGTAGCCGTTAGTGAGCTGGAATCCGGATGATTGTCAGTATAAAAGTGTGTTGTCACGGACCGAATCAAAGCGGGTCTGTTGCTGCAAGAAGGGGGGTAATGAGTAAATGTGCCTAGAAAAGCGTACAGATTGATCGACCTGATCTTTCTAATTTGTTGGGCACGCAATTCAATGATAAAAAGCTGAATACGGTATGATCGATATTACTAACAATATGAATCGGTTCGGCTGGGCGCTATCGGACGATTGTAATTGATTTGCATATGTGCGGTGTCATCATACGGCGCTTTACTTCGTCGAACTCATGCAGAGCTGGCGACCAGAGAACTGGTGGAAATTAAGCAGCGAGCTGGAGAGCGTAATGTCTCCACTGAGACGAATGTGCTAAGTAGAGTGCTCGCAAATTCATGAAACGTTATTATCGGCAAAAACCGAATAATTAGCAAAAAAGGTCACTAGATTTTATTGACAACTATAAGGTTTATAATTTAAAGGATTTATTGAAGGGTAATTTAATGGAGTTCCATGATAGTTTAGAGAAAATAAGAAAAAATGGATATGTTGTTATTAAAGATATGTTGGATTTAGTGCTTGTTGATGAAATAAATGACCAGATTGATCACTTAATAAAAAGTAATCACCTATCTATTCATAAAGAAGAAAACGATACGGCAGTTCGATCCCTCCTTGGACCTCATCTATATAGTGATTTTTTTCTAGATATATGTAAGTTGGATGAGTTAGTAAATATATGTGAATTATATCTCAAGGAGCAGGTTTACGTACATCAATTCAAGATTAATACGAAAAGTGCTATTACTGGTAGGAGCTGGCCTTGGCATCAAGATTACATCTATTGGAGAGAGGGAGACCATATTAAGAAACCTAGTCTATTAAATGTTTCTATAGCGCTAGATGATATTAATATGATTTCAGGACCGCTTTGTGTTATTCCTGGAAGCCATAAATTAGGCAACGTGAGCACTTTAAAGGGTTTTGAGGGTGTAGGAATAGACAGCTGGAATCAAGATGTATCAGAGAATTTAACATACCTGGTTGGTCGCGATAACTTGAAGTCATTGATTAACTCAAATGGGTACGAATTTTTAGTTTGCAAAAAAGGAGACTTAATTGTTTTTGATCCGCAACTTGTTCATTGCTCAGCACCGAATATTTCTAGCGATGACCGAAAGTTATTAATCATTACTTATAATGCTGTGGGAAACAAACCTGAATCCCAATCCAAAAGACCCGAATTTTTATGCTCTACTAATTATACTCCCATAAGGGAGCAAGCTTTTAAATCTAATTTTCCTGAATGAAGTACTTTAATTAGATAAAACTGGTATTTTTGATTTATTTAAAGGCTAAAGATATGTTGGGTATTCCTTTTTCTTCTTTTATTAGCTGTTTAATCGAAAAGGAAATTTCTGGATTTCCAGGTGTTTGCTATCAATGCAATTTTGATTCGAGAGAATATTCTGAATTTGATGCGGTTTGCCTTACTAAGGAAGCCCTTACTGAAAATTTCCAGCGAGCTGTAGTTAAACGTAAGTCAGAATTTGTGGCTGGGAGATACTTGGCAAAGAAAGCATTGGTTTCTTTAGGTTCATATAAGAATACTGATGTGGGAGTCGGAAGAAATCGCGAGCCATTATGGCCCGATTCTTTTATTGGGTCTATTAGCCATTCTAATGAATTTGCAATATGTGCAGTAGCAAGTAAATATAGTGTAAGAAGAATCGGTTTAGATGTTGAGTGTTTTTTGGACGGAGCCGTAGCGAAGGATATTGTTGATAGCATACTCCTCGAATCTGAGTATAAGTTTGTTGGTTCAAATAGTAGTCCCAACCCTATAGTCCTTACACTTATTTTTTCAGCAAAAGAAAGTCTTTTTAAAGCGCTGTATCCAGAAGTTGGTCGATATTTTAATTTTGACGCTGCACAGATAAATGCTATAGATTTTCAAACAGGCCAATTTACACTTGAGTTAGTTGAGAGTTTGGGCCCTGCGCTGCCATTGGGCACTAGTTTTAATGGTTTTTTCGAGCTAAGTAAGCAAAAAATTCTCACAATGCTTTTTTGTTGAAATTAGTGCGTTGTATTTATTATCTGAATTCAGTATTTAGAGAGTTAGTAATGAAATGATGTGCAGTAATCTATTTGTTAGACCAAAGCCAATATCTAATCCAAAAGTTCGCCTTTATTGCTTTCCTTTTGCAGGTGGAGGCTCTAATACGTTTTTTTCTTGGATTAATAAGTTTTGTGATGAAGTCGAGCTTGTACTGATTCAGCCTCCTGGTCGTGGTACTCGCATGCTTGAAGTCCCGCATGACGATATGGATTCTCTAATTAATGAGTTGATGCAATACGCAGACTTTATTACTCAGACCCCCTACCTTTTTTTCGGTCACAGTTTAGGTTGTAGAGTGGCTTATGAGCTTTGCTGTCGTTTTAAATCTACTAGAAAGCCTTTGCCGGCATATTTCATTGCATCAGCCAGCAGAGCTCCACATCTGAAGAGTGAGCAGGAACCTAGCCACGATCTCCCTGACGGAGATTTTATCAAGACGTTAGAGAGGCTTAATGGTACACCGAAAGAGGTGCTAGGAAACGAAGAGCTAATGTCGTTGTTGTTGCCCTTGATCCGCGCTGATTTTAAAATTGCTGAAACCTATTTTGCAAATCAGATAAAAATGCCTTTTCCTATGCTTATATGCCATGGGAAAAATGATTCTACTGTAAACGCAAAAAAGTTAGATGCTTGGGGTGACCTTACAAGCGAAGGACATCGATTGGTGGAGTTTGAAGGGGGCCACTTTTTTATTAATGAAAATAGCGAGCAGATTACCTCTTGCATTTCAAACTTATTAAATGAAATCAAAGTTTAATAAGAGATTCCGCTGTTTCTCAGTTTCATTCGTAGAATTAATGAACCGCTTGCGTTAATTGTTTGGGGGAATGCTTCTGATGGCTTTATTAGGCCGTTCGTTGTTATAAAGCCACTGTGTGGCAAGTTATTGTGTTTGCTCGACATTTTCAAAAGATGTAAATCGAGTTATTCATGACTAACTGTTCGGTTAAATCGTTCGACATAAGCATTCTGTGTTGGCTTACTTGCGTCATTCAATTACTTGCTCTAAGGCACTAGCACGAATAACGAGGGCACTTGGGAGCGAGAAATTCACTTCGATGGTGAGGCCTTCGCGATTATAATGGTCGATGGCATTAAATATTCTCAATGAACGCCCATCAGCCTACGGAGTCGGACATAAAATCTGGGTAGAACCCCATCCGACAGGAGGATTCGGTTCACAGTGGGGAAGTGCTGGTTTGGAAACTTTCAAAGCCTCCAGCATGAATTTTACTCAAAGCTTAAAACTGAAGCAGAAACCCAACCTGTTTTCCCTGCACACTCGCCTTTCAAAATACTAATTTCTTTCCATCTGGGACTAGCATTTATATCGGAGACCTTTCCGGTGAGAGAAACTGGTGTGCCAGATATCACAGCACATACATGTTTTGTTTTGTCTGTTACTACTGTTATATCGGGTTCAGAAAGAACCAAGCTGACTCCTGTTGTGCTATTTCTTAAAACAAGGTTTTTACTGTTTGAGGAGTTTTCATTGTAATTAATACTTATATGTCCTGAGTTTTCACCTACGACAGTATTTTTATCTCCATTCATTACTTGGTTAATCTCTTGTTCGCTTGAGGCTACGAAAGCTGAATAAGTCGCAATCGCGACGCCTAATATTGTTGCGAAAGATCCAGCTACACTTATTTTTTTAGTTATACTCATTTTTCTTCCATTCCTTAAAAAATTCACTGTACCCTCTCCATGTATAAATTTCCCGCCTTTTGGGGAAAAGTTGCGACAGGTGGGTCGGTTTTAAATTGCCGGTGACAATTGCTAATCTGAAGTTTATTCTTCGCTAACCTCTAATAGTGCTCCAACCTCACAATCAAAATACCGACAAAGCGCTTCCAAAGCCGCGAAATCAATCCGCTGAGCTGTCTCTTTATACAACAATGTCACGGTATTGCGATTCAATCCAGTATCGCGTGCAACGTCCATTATCTTGAGCTTTCGCTCGCCCATCATTCGCGCTAAATGACACTTAATCATGACCACCTCGTAAAAAATGTCATCTAAAATGACAAAAAAACATTGCAAATGATATTTTGCGTGCTAATATGTCATTTAGAGTGGCAATTTGAAATTCTGAAATACGTTATGCCATTCAGTCTATCAATCAACTAAGGAGTTTGCCATGTTAAATGACATGACGCTTTTAACGACTGCCGAACTGGCTGAGCGGATCAAGTATGATCCACGCACTATTAGGGAACAGTTGAAGGACTCAGTGCTTCACGAAGGTGTTCACTACATCCGTCCATTCGGAGGTAGAAAAATCCTATTTCTTTGGGAAGCTATTAAGCGCGATATAGGCCAGGGCTCTTCTGATTCATTGGCAATTCCGATGGCAAAAGGAGGTATTGCTCATGGGTAGTGTTAATGCACGCCCTGAGACCGGTAAGTTGTTCATCGACTTCCGCTACAAGGGTAAACGCTGTCGCGAGCAAACCTCTCTTGAGGACACGCGGGAAAACCGAAAACGAGTACAGAAGTTACTTGACCGGATTGAAGCGGAAATCACTCTCGGCACCTTTGATTATGGCAAGCATTTCCCAGGTAGCCCAAAGGCGCAGCAATTCAAGGAGATGCAGATGCGACGTCAGCATTTGGATACGCCGCTGTTCAGCGACTTTTCCAATACGTGGTTTGCTGAAATGCGTATTCAGTGGCGAACATCACATGCTGATACGGTGCGAATTACATTGGATAAGTATTTAGTCCCAGCCTTTGGGGAAAGGGAAGTTGGCCGCATCACCAAAGCGGAAGTACTCGAATTTCGGGCCTCACTCGCCAAAGTTACGCCCCGAAGCAACAAGTCGCTATCTCCGTCGCGGATAAACCACATCATGACGCCTTTGCGCATGATCTTGAATGAAGCAGCCAACCGCCACAATTTTAGCTCACCTTACCAGGGAATTAAATCACTTAAGGTGCCGCGTACGGATGTTGAACCGTTCACCATTGATGAGGTGCGTCTCATCATCGAAAAGGTCCGTCCCGATTTTCGGGACTACTATACCGTGCGGTTCTTTACCGGCATGCGGACAGCGGAAATCGATGGGCTTCAGTGGGATTCGGTGGATTTTGACCGCCGGCAAATCATGGTACGCAGCACCATCGTTAACGGCGAAATCCAAAGCACCAAAAACGATGGGTCGTTTCGCGCAATTGACATGAGCGAGCTGGTCTTTGATGCGTTGAAACATCAGTACGAAGCAACTGGCGACCAGCAGTACGTGTTTTGTACCCGCAACGGCTCGCCGTTGTCGCATAACAACGTGACCAAACGTGTCTGGTATCCGCTGCTTCGGCACTTGGGTTTGCGTAAACGCCGTCCTTATCAAACTCGTCACACCGCTGCCACGCTTTGGCTGGCAGCAGGGGAGAGCCCTGAGTGGATTGCCCGGCAGATGGGGCACTCAACGACTGAAATGCTGTTTCGGGTGTACTCGCGTTATGTGCCGAACCTCACCCGCCAGGACGGCTCCGCGTTTGAGCGGCTGCTCAAGTCCAATTTCAACGATTTCAAACCTGACGCGGAGTAAGTGCACGCTTACTTTACTGCAATACCGATTTAATGACTCTGGAGAATTCTTATGAACACGATGACAAACATCACTGTGAACGACACCATTCAACCGCTACTTATCGATGCGCAGGAATACATGCGCTTTTCAGGACGCTACTATCTGTGCGATGTTGAGTATGTCCAGACATCCCAGGCGCAGGAAAAGTGCAAACTAACCCTGTCCGACAGCTCTGGCACGTTAGAGGTTTACGCCCACTACGAGCAACTCAAGAATGAAGCGATATTGGTAGACACGATGGTTCACGTTGAAGTCGCCAAATCAATCATTGGTGAGCAAAGCATCCGCGTCTGCAAGTTGCTTGCCTGTGCAGACGACTGCGAAACCATAGGCACATCACTGGCGGCGTTACCGATAGCCAAATGCCCGCGTCCAGACATCTTTAGAGCGCTGCTTGTGATGGAGAGTCGCATTGAGTCGGATGTCATGAAAGAGTTTCTGTGTGATGTGTTGCTACAAAAGCACGTGGCGGCGGCCTATCTTGATTGTCCCGCGTCTTTGAATGGACACCACAGTTGCGGAGCAGGGCTCCTTGAGCACTCTATTAATGTCGCCTGGAATATTCTGGGTGTGCAAGTGTTCAAGCCGATTGAGCGCGACACAGCCATTGTCGCTGCGCTTCTGCACGATATCGGCAAAACACAAACCCTAACGAACGAGAAAAGACCGACTCGGTTAGGATGCCGTGTTGACCCCCATCACCTGACACTGGAGCTGTGTGCAAACGCGTTGAGAAAGCTGGACGCAAAAGCACCGCTGCTGGCTGAACGTCTTCGGGAAGCATGGATAGCGCTGATACCGGAGGGCTCAGCAACGAACGGTGACAAGCTGTTGTTGATTGACGCATTAGAGCGCTCAAAGCATTTCAGCATAGAGGGTGAGCAGTCCATGGCCTTTCTGGCAGACGCGGAAATGGGCGTGCCGGTCACTTCAGCCAATCATTAATTTCTTTAATTTAATTAATTTCGTTAAAGAGGAATGATTTATGGCACGCCATCCAGAAGTCAGCGAACAGCAAATCATCGATGCCGGCTTAGCGCTGGAGAAACGAGGAAAGCGCCCGAATGCGGGCGCCATTCGTGTTCAGTTAGGTGACCGAGGCGGTCTTGCCCGCATCAAATCTATTTGGGAAACCTATCAGGGCAATCGTGACGAGCCGCTGTATCCCGCAACACGAAGTGACCTGTCGTTTGATGTCCTACCGAGCTCCTATGCAGACGAAGCTGAGTCACTTATCGAGAAGGTATCGCAGGCCATGAAGCATATGGCGATTGCCGCCTACGGTGATGCGCAAAGTCTATTCGAGCGACGCCTTAAGAGTATCGAGGCGAATCATGTCGCAGTAATTAGCGACTACGAGGAAAGCGAGCAGTCGGCCGTAGAGTGCGTTGAGAAGCTGGAGGATGAGCTCGACGAAATACAAACCGAGCGGGACAAGCTAGCTGAGCAAAACGCGCAACTACTGATTGAAAACGCAGAGCTCCGCGGAAAGCTCGATGCGTCCAAAGCGTAGCCCTTATTACGACCGATTTAAAGAGAGGTACATATGACCATTAAACTTGTGAGCTTCGTTGGTTTAGCGCCGGACGAACTACTGGAAAAAGCTGAAATGGAAATACAGAGCCAGCTTCATCACACCGACGGTGAGCTTGTCTTATACCGCAAAGCAACGTTCAGGGGCTATAATTTACTGAAACCCTCAGCGGAAGTGCAGGGGCTTCTGCAATACTTCGCGTCCGTGGGATGTATATGCTCTGAGTACCGACTGGCATACTCATTGTTTCCCGAAAACATGGACGAATGGCCACTTAAATCAGAGGATTTAGCTTTCTACTATGCCTTCAGTGGGGCCGAAGGGCGTCTTAATCTCGAGCATGACGAGCGTGTATCTGACCTGTTGAAAGCATTTGAATTCAGCTCTGAGTTTCCGCGATACCGCTACATGGTAAATGACTTTATCCATAAATACGCGGAAGCCCGACAAATCTCGGCTGACATTATCTGGCACTTTAATTACCTGTCAGAGCATGATGATAAAGACCAACCATTTACGCAGGATATGACGCTGGACAGTTGAGGTGCTAGCTAACCGATACTCGACAAAGTAGGGCTAGCGCTTAAGCTAGCCCTTTTTTGTTTGCCCAGCGAAGCTGGCAAACCCGCCAGGTTGTGAGAAGCCTGGATCACCCTGACTGAGGGGAAGATAATCCGAATGGCAAGGGCGTTGCTGGCCAACGGCAGGGTCTGAAGG
>VMHT01146204.1_pt1 | contig 95438 bp, 128 predicted proteins | sample 4693611 | NCBI WGS metagenome assembly VMHT01 (sample SAMN12280063, study PRJNA550983) | marine metagenome | isolation source: seawater sampled from same location over 5 years 0.02-0.2 micron viral filtrate | place: USA: collected off the coast of southern California halfway between the port... ...
GAAAACTACAATACAAATGGGACATACTTACATGGATATTATGGTCATCCAGCGAGCGCGAGCGTCTCAAGAACAAATAAATCACCTAGTTATACAGAGACTATCAGGACAGCGACTACCGCACAACTAACTTGGATACGAGGTCATCAGCCGGGTCTTGCGGCCACAAACGGACAGGATTGGATTGGCGCATCGTCTGGCATTAGTTATCCTTATTCGAATAGTGATTACATTCAGGCCGGCCCGAATGGAACGCAATGCCCATATGGCGCAACATTCACGAAAAACCTAACTCGTGCTTATGCTCTGAATAACTCATCACAACCAACATTTGCTAATGGAATATACCCTGTAGGTTTTGATGATGATTATGGCACGGGTGGAATATTTTGTTTTTATGCGAACAATAATAATGTTTATCTAGTTGGTTCGAATTGGTTAGATTCACAAAGCACAAGTAGTAATCGAGGGATTACAGTCTGTGATTTTTCAACGGCGGTTTCTACAAATTATACTGGTAACTATTCAACTGATTTCTTACAGAACTTCACCCGTCTAATTGAAACTAATTTTACAGGCGACTTTGCTGGTAACTATTCTAGGAACTTCACGGGGAACTATACTAGGGATTTCACTAGAACACGCACATCAACATACTTGGGTGCTGAAACATTTAGTCGTGATTTCACAGGTAACTATGAGGGTAACTATACTAGGAACTTTACTCGAACATTTGAAGGTAACTACACAAGAGACTTTACTGGAAACTACGAAGGTAATTATCAACAAAACTATATTGGTAACTATGTAGGTGAGTTTTTAGGTAACTATGCTGGTGATAGTATTGGTTCAGGGTCTAGTAACATTGAGACATATACACTCTATGTAAGAACTGCATAAATAGGGTTATCATGGGAACTACACCACTAAAACTTGACGGAACTGACGGCAACCTTAAACAGATGACAACATCTGAAGAGAACTATCTCGCATATCAGGCGGGATTGCATCTTGCATCTTTGGATTCTGGTCAAACCTATGTGATAGGTAATGTCTCTCATTCTGGAACAAATCGTTCAATCGGTTCTATAGTTGATACCAAGTTTGATGACGGAGTTGGAACACATGGATTTGCTAATGGAACTGTTCCTGTTACTCAAACAAGTTATGCCTTCAATCAACACGCAGATTCGATAACATATTCAGACTCAGCGGATTTCAGAATTCCTACTGAATTTGTTGATAATAGTGGTTCTGCTGAAATTCATGAACTTACAACAAGTGAACAAAACACACTAGGTGATAGAATAGCATCTGCACTTTTTACCAATGAATATCCTGGCTGTTACAAGTTAGGGTCATCAACGCCAGGCAGTGATTGGTCAGTTCACAAATCAGGTATCTTTGAGGATACAATTGAAACTGGTGTATCAGGAACTTCATATAATCTATATGTAAAAGACTCTATCTCATCTCCACCGTCTGCTGTCCGACCAGTTAGTGTCAAACGTTCAAGTGGTGCAACAGGAACGTTTCAGGGTATTCAGGAGATGTCTGATGCAGAGGTGAGGTATACTTTTGGTGCTCTTTGTCAAAGTCGGATGGCATCTGCTTCAAGTGCTATTGGTAATTATCTAATCAGGTCATCTGCTCAAGGTGCGCCATCAGGTGGAACATGGGTTGCAAAAGGAACTGCAACTGACAGTCGTAGGGATACAACTGATACAGATTATACTAGAACATCTGTAACTGAATTTACAAGAACTAGGTCAAGTGCCTTTCAGGGTAATTACTCTAGGGTCTTTTCTGCTGACTATACAAGGAATTCAACTGAAAACTTCACACAAGTTTTTACGGGAAATTTCGTAGGCGACTTCACTGGTAACTATGCTACAAGTTATACGAGGACTTCTACCCGTGAAACTGATACGGATTTTACCAGAAGTTCTAGTGGTGACTTTATTGGTAACTATGCTACAGATTTCACAAGAAACTCTACCAGAAATTCAACTAGAGATTCAAATAGAACATCAACTCGAACTAGAGTTCTTACCTATGCCGGCAACTTTGCAGGCAACTTTGCTGGTAACTTTGTTGGTAACTTTGTTGGTGACTATACTCGCGGTAGACTCTATTATTCTGACGGAACATTTTATGGCACTGCGGGTAACTATGTAGGTAACTACGCCAGAACATCAACTCGAACATCAACTCGAACATCAACTCGAACTAGAGTTACTAACTATGTCGGCGACTTTGCAGGCAACTTTGCTGGTGATTTTACAGGCGACTTTACAGGCGACTTTGCTGGTAACTATGTTGGTGACTTTACCAGAACTCGGGCGGTTGATTTTACAGGTAACTTTATTGGCGATTTCACAGGTAACTATGAGGGTAACTATGCTACGGATTTCACAAGAAACTCTACCGCTGACCGAACTGAGGATTTCACTGGAGACTTTGTAGGTGACTTCACAGGTAACTATGAAGGTAATTACTCTAGGAATTTTTCAGCTGACTATAGTCGAGACTTCATAGGTAACTATGGAGAAAGTTTTTTAGGTAACTATGTCGGAACAACAATCGCAGCATCGACTTCTACAATTGAAACATACACCCTATATGTTAAAACCGCATTGTAAAAAATGAATATATAAAATTGAAATTAACTATGGAGAATGATAGTGCAGAGAATATGGTTAAATAATGCATTTTGGGAAACACCCAAAAGACAAATGTTGAATGCAATTAGTGAGGTGACCGAAGAACCTAATAAGGTGAAACGGGAAGTTCACAAATTAAATAAATATAATGATGACGGAACACCAAACGAACTTTTTAATGAAGCGATTGAATTTTTAGGTGAAGAGTCTATCAATGCAGCAACTAACAAACGTCTTGAAAAGAAACAAGCAGAAGCTGAAATTGAAAAAGAAAAAAAGTTAGAGCAAGAACGTTCTAAGAAACTCGAAAAACTGTTTGAGTATAAACTAGAGACATTTGAGATTGATGAAATAAAGAATTCAAAAAACCGTTTATTAAAATCAAAGTTGAGACGTTCTAAATCGATTCCTGAAGTGAACCTGTATGCTATGATGATTGTTAAGGAATCTTTAGAAGATGAACACATCAAGTAAGGGTTTTGTAATTGTCGCGTCAAAGAATTCAAACTTCTATATCTATGCGACTAACCTAGCAGAATCAATCAAAGACTTTTATCCTGAATCGCAAATCACTCTGGTAACAGAAGAACGTTTTATTGATGGACGGGCTGATGTTGCAGATAACATCATATATTGTGACAATCACTATCGTGCCAAACTCTGGGGTATGGCACAAACTCCATATGACATAACAATGTATGTTGATGCAGATATGGATTGCGAACACGAAGACATCATGACCGTGTGGGATAATCTAAAAGACTATGATATGGTCTTTCACGAGTTGACAAAAGAAAGAGAGAAATTTTACGCAATACGAGAGTTTTCATATAATGGTAATATGGAGAAATATACCTTATGCGGTGGTGTCTGTTTGTATCGCAGTTCTAATCCTCTGGTTCGGGAGTTCATGGAAGACTGGTTTGAATTATTTAACAAACAATATAATGGTCTGTGGACTCCTAATGGATTTAATGATGAACAGTGGAGACAAGACCTTGCTAAATTTGACCAGACAACACTTTGGTGGTTGGTTAACAAGGTAGATAAATATAAGGACTTAAAGATTGGTTTCTTTCATGATGATATTCGATGGAACTATTTTACCCAATATGGTTATGAAGGTCTAAAATCCATTGAAGGTAAACCACCAGTTTTACGTCACTACTCTGGTTCTTTGAAAAAGGATACACTCATAGTATGAAAAATGTCCCCATAAAAAATCAAGAGATTCTTGAGGCCTTAAATAACTTTCTATGGTTTTATAATAATCGGGGAATTATTGAAAGAAATTATGTATTACATGGAACTGAGAGACAAAGAAAGGAGTATGTGAGTTCTGAGTATCGTGACAAGGTTATCGCAATGAATGAAAACCATGATGGTTTCCCAGAAACAATACACTCTTACGCTCTCAAGGCTGACCGTATCGTTCATGTCAACAATAACAGTGTTGAGGTGGCGGAGGCAATATCAAAATATAGTGATTATAATCAACAACTAGCACATATGTTATGCACAAAAAATAATGCACTAACTCAAATGTATCCGCCTGGCGGATTTATTGCTTGGCATAATAATGCAAATGCATCTGCATATAATATTATTTTCTCTTGGTCAGAGACGGGAGAAGGATGTTTTAGGTATGTTGATGGTCATACAGGTGACGAAGTTGTCATGCAAGATGTAAAAGGATGGCAGTGTAAAGCAGGATACTTTGGTGCATATGGTGAACCGTGGTATAATCGTGTATATCATGCAGCGGAAACTGACTGTTGGCGACTAACGGTATCATACATGTTTGATAGAAGTCAAATGTCTATGGGACTGCAAGACGAAATTGTAGAAGAAATAATGTCTGAAATATAGTTTCCTTAACGTCAAAATCCTTATAAATAAAGACAAAGAAGAAGTAATGGGTTTTGAAAATGGCATTAATTTCATATGAAGATATTGTAATAAATCAAGGCACCGATGTCGCTATTGAGATTCATCTCATCAATGACAGTGGTTCTGCATATGATTTAACATCACGAACAGCTACAGCAAAAATGAAACGTAGATATGGTGACTCGGCAAATGACCCTGATACGGTTACATTTAATGCCGTGGTTACCACACCGCCAGAAGATGGTATTGTTACATTATCTCTTACAAACGCCGAAACTGATGCTCTGAAAACAAGAGGTCGGTATGTTTATGATGTAGAAGTATCTTACGCTGATAGTGATAACAATCAAATAATTCAAAGAGTTCTCGAAGGACAAATCGAAGTCTCACCTTCGGTCACAAAATAATAAGAGGAAACCATGACTGAAAAGATTATTGTCAAGAAGGTGGTAGTAGGAACTCCTGTAAAACGAGTGACTGCTGGTTCTTTCTCTCTCACCAACTTGGGTGGTGTGGATGTTACTGCCACCGAATCTGATGGTTCTATCCTTGCATATAACCCCACAACAGGGAACTATGAAATAACGAATCTTCGTAATGATGATAATGTCACTGTCACATTTGATAGTGCTGAAAATACATATTCCTTTGCTTTCACCAATACAACATTCACTGGTTCTCTGATACCAGATAGTAACGAGGTATATGACCTCGGCAGTGAAAATAAAAAGTTTCGTAGTCTTTTCCTGTCAGGCAACACCATCACTCTAGGGTCAATTGACCTAAAAGATAGTAGTGGTGCATTGGTGGTCGTGGATAGTGACGGAAACTCTATCAGTCTCAACATCTCTCTAGGAACTTCTCACACAGACGGTAATACGGATATTCTGACGTTTGATAGTGGGTCAGGTCAGTTTACATTTAGAGATTCAGATGTTGCAAGAACTGATGTTGCAGAAATATTTCATCAAGGCATTACAGTAGACAATGGCGCAACGATTGACTCCGCAACAATCACCAATCTCGCAAATACACAACTGACGGGTTCTCAAGCGACCTTTGATAGTGCAGATATTGGAAACCTGAAGATTACGGGTAACCTCAATGTAACGGGGACAACCACTACTCTGAATACAGAGACAATCGCACTCGCAGATAACACTATTGTTTTGAACTCAAATGCAACGGGTTCTGCAACCGAAGATGCTGGTATCGAGATTGAACGTGGTGATGATGCAAACAAAACATTCCTCTGGGATGAGACCAACGATTATTGGTCAATCGGGTCAGAGACTTTCAACACCACAGGTAAGATTCTCTTTGCAAACGTATACAGCACAGAGGGTGACCTTCCAAGTGCATCGACATATCATGGTATGTTTGCACACGTTCATGCAACGGGTCGTGGATACTTTGCACACGGCGGTGCATGGCACAGACTGGTTGACTCCGATACGACAGGTGAACAACAAGTATATTCATTGTATTCCAACAATGCGAGAGTCACCAACGCACAAATTGATTCTGCAACCATTACTAATCTAGCAAGCACTCAATTGACAGGTTCACAGGCAACCTTCGACAGTGCGAATATCACATCTCTAGGTGGTATTACTGGATTTGATGCAACATCAACTTCTACCTTGCGTGGATTGTTCTCCTCTGCGGGTGACCTAACATACAATAGTGGAACAGGTCAATTCTCCTTTGATGTAGAACAGGTTTATACTAAATCTAATTTTGACAGTGACTTGGGTGCAGCCCTTGATGGTGGCACGGGTATCACTTACGATAGTTCGACAGATACAATTTCTATAACGAACACGGGTGTTACTGCGGGAACTTATGGTTCGGCGTCTTTGATTCCTGTCTTTACTGTGAATGCACAGGGTCAACTTGATAGTGCGGGAACAGTTTCAGTTGCGGGTGTGACATCATTTGCATTCGATTCCTCAAATGGTAACATCTCTATCGGAACTGCTGATGGTGCAACATTCCTCACAACGATTACCCTTGACCCATACACAACGAGTAATCTTGTAGAGGGAACAAACCTTTACTATACAACCGCTCGTGCTGACTCTGATGCGAAGGCATCTCTCCTTGTCAACGATACGGGTGGTGATGGTTCACTGTCTTACGATAGTGCGACTGGTGTATTCACCTACACAGGGCCATCGTCCAGTGAGGTTCGCGCACACTTTAGTGCTGGCGGAGATATGACGTATGACAGTTCAACGGGTCGTTTCTCGATTGATGTTGAACAAATCTACAGTCAAGCAAACTTTGATAGTGACTTCCTGACACGATTACAGACACAGATTGACAGTGCAAGTTTTGACCAACTTACTGCGGAATTCATTCATACGGATTCTGCATCCTTCGATAGTGCAACGATTACGAACCTTGCGAACACCCAGTTTACTGGTTCACAGGCGACTATCGATAGTGCTGATATCACAACTATAAAATCGACTACCGCGACCATCACAAATGCGACAGTTGATAGTGCAACAATTACAAATCTTGCAAACACTCAATTAACTGGTTCACAGGCGACTATCGATAGTGCTGATATCACAACTATAAAATCAACCACTGCGACTATCACAAACGCAACCGTAGATTCGGCCACAGTAACTAATTTAGCAAATACACAGTTCACTGGTTCTCAAGCAACTATTGACAGTGCAAATATTGGAACGTTAAAATTTACTACACTGACCAATACAACAAGTGACATTACTGAAGGAACGAATTTATATTATACAGATGCAAGAGCGAGAAATTCAATCGGTCTCTCCGATGTCGGAGGAGACGGTTCACTCGCATATGATTCTTCAACAGGTAGATTTACATATACTGGCCCAAGTGCTGCAGAAGTTCGAGCGCATCTGACCGCAAACAAAGGTTTATCGGTAACGAGTGGTGAGTTCAATATCGACTCTGCAAATGTCAAAGGTATGTTACAGGCGGGAACAGGTGTCACATACGATAGTTCCAATGGTCTTATCAGTATCGGACAAAATGTTTCAACAACAAGCGATGTGACCTTTGGTAAGATACATGGTGATTCCGCAGAATTGCATGTTATAGATTTTGATACAACTATCTCTGGTCATGCACCGTATAAAGAAGGTAGATTATTCTACGATAATACGCATAAAACCCTCAACTACTATGATGATATCACAAATGTTGTTCATGAGATTGGTCTGGAAGAACACCAACGTGTATTCAATAATACAGGCGCCACTATCAAGAAGGGTTCAGCACTCTACTTCTCTGGTAACTATACATCAGGAGCAATCGATGTTCCAACTGTAGGTCTTGCAGATGCGACAGATGTAAACGCATATAACGCACAAGGTCTTGCAGCTGGAGATATTGCAAACCTCTCCTATGGTCATTGTATTATCGCTGGTCAGTTGACCGAAGTAAATACCGCACATTTGAGTGATGGACAAAACTTCTTTGTATCAGTGACACAACCTGGCTCACATCAAAACCAATCTCCGACATATCCAAACTTCCCAATGTGTCTGGGTTGGGTTGTTCTTTCGGGTGACTCTAGCAACGGTATCCTGTTGGTTAATCAACAAAACCACTCTGTGAACTCATTCCGTGTTCGCACATCTGCACATATCGGTTCGGACTTACAAGTCGATGGTAACCTGACCATTCTGGGTAGTCAGACTACTGTGGGTCAATCAAATGTGACACAAGGTGCGCCTTTCTATCGTCTCAATGAAGGTGACGCGATTGGTGAAGCAGGAACGACATATACTGGAACGGGTCTTGACGATGCCTTCTTCTCTGGTCACTTTACAGGAACAACAGCACAGACCTACTATGTCCGTATTGACGGTGCGGGAACTGGTGCGGGTGGTGTAGATACCTTTGAGGTTGCATTGGGTAATGATAGTGTATTTGCCTCACCTATCCTTACAAAAGTTGCAATCACAGGTAATAAACAAGAAATTCATTCTACCGATAATATTTCGGTTGAGTTCGGTGCAACCACGGGTCACGACTCAGGTGACCTATGGCAAGGTGTTGCATCTCCTGTAAATGTTGATACTGGTTTCTTCACAAACAGAAACACAGGCACATCAGGTGTCGGTTATACCCACATGGGTCTCTATTTTGATATCTCTGACGAGAAGTGGAAACTCCTTGATGAGTATGACTCAACACCAACAGGAACTATTAATGCTGCGGATTCATCATTCAGTCTTGCAACATTGGTTGCAGAAACCTTTGAAGGTAATCTGACTGGTGCGGTGACAGGTAATGCCTCGACTGCAACGGCACTCGCAAGTGGTCGTAACTTCTCCATATCTGGTGATGTGACTGCAAGTGCCGTATCGTTTGATGGAACGGGTGCGGTAACATTAAGTGCCGCAATCACTGCTGATACGATTATCAATGCAGACATCAAATCAGATGCCGCAATTGCAGATACTAAACTTGCAACAATATCAACATCTGGTAAAGTAAGTAACTCTGCGACTACGGCAACAGACGCAAATACCAACTCTGCGATAGTTGCTCGTGATGGTTCGGGTGGATTTACAGCAGGAACAGTCATACTAAGTGACCTACATGTTGGTAATCTTCACGTTGACTCAGCAGATATTATTACGATTGCGAGAGCAAATCTTTCAGGCGGAACAGGTATTACATATAATACAGGGACAGGTGCAATCACAACAACAGATGGAGATATCGTTCACGATAATCTGTCAGGGTTTGTTGCAAATGAACACATCGACCACAGTGGTGTATCGATTGTCGCTGGTAAAGGTCTTTCAGGTGGCGGTGATATCACCGCATCAAGAACAATCGATATTGACTCTGCAAATGTCAGAGGAATGTTTGTTGGTGGAACTGGTCTTACATACACAAGTGGCACAGGCACATTTGATATAACAAATAGTGGTGTCAGTGCTGGAACGTATGGTTCTGCCTCTTTAGTTCCAGTTCTGGTAGTCAACGCACAAGGTCAAATTACAAGCGCATCAACAACTTCAGTTGCGGGTGTATCCTCGACAGCATTTGATTCTGGAACAGGTCAATTTACTATTAGCACTGCTGATGGTGGTTCGTTTGTAACCAATATCACATCGAGAAGGTCAAATCTCCCAGATAGTGATATGTTGTTTGGTGACAATAAACAATTAAAATTTGGCACTGGTAATGACTTAAGCATTCGACATACTGGCGCAATATCACATATATCAAATTTCAATGGTCAACTTCGTATTACAGGCGATTCCGCAGCGGGTTCATATTTGCAATTCTTGGATGGCGGTGATATGGTCATCCGTGATGTTAATGACAATCCAAAAATGGTTTTTGACGCAACAAATGGTAAATTTGCTTTCAATTCCGTTAATACCCCTACTAACGTTCTTGATGTTGCAGGCCAAAATAATGCTGCTCATTTGGGTATTTTAGCGGACGATAATTCAACCGCTAACCTGACACTGAAGACAAGTAGTGCCGAGTTCAAACATGTCGCCTACAATAGTAAATATGAAATTAGAGACCAAAACAACTCTGGGGCGGTTCGATTAGAGATTAGTAGTGCTGGTGTTGTTGGCATGGATTCAGCATTGGTCGGCGGTAAACCTGTCGCACAAAGATTGATTTCAGTGTTCGATGCCTCTGGAACGTTGTTAAATTAAGGATAAATAGATAGATGTCACAGTATAGTAGAATAACAAATAGAGGCCAGTTCATAGATTACTGTCTTCGTAGATTGGGTCATCCTGTGATTGAAATCAATGTGGATGATGAACAAATTGAAGACCGTATTAATGATGCAATACAACTATATCACGATTATGTTGCAGAGGGTAGTTTTAGGGCATATGTTCCAAAAACAATAACATCAGATATAGTTTCTAGAGGATTTATTAATTTTGACCTTGATGGTATCGGTTCAATAAATCCCGATAATATTTTAAGTGTTGTTCGAGTTCTCCCTGTTGATGACCAAACAAGTAGTGTCAATTTCTTTGATATCAAGTATCAAATGCGACTAAATGATGTTGCAGATTTAGCAACCAGTGTAGGTGACCTTGCGTATTACGAACAGATGCAACAGTATCTTGCAACGATTGACCTAAAACTGACTGGTCATCCACAAATACAATTTAGTAGAGCCGGAAATACTCTGAATATATTTGGTGATATTGCTGGTTCACGAGGTGATTTACAGGCGGGTGATATCATTCTGATTGAAATGTATATTGCAACCGATGTAAATGGTGTTGGAAAAGCATATGATAATATGTTCCTAAAAGAATATGCAACTGCACTTATCAAAGAACAGTGGGGACAAAATCTCATAAAGTTTGAGGGTATACAATTGCCTGGCGGTGTGCAATTAAATGGTAGACAAATTCTTGAAGATGCAAAACAAGAGATTGAAGCTGCTCGTCAGAGAATATATAATGAATATGATACACCACCAGATTTCTTTGTTGGATAATTAAATGGCAACGAACCCGTATTTCAAACAAGGAGTTCGTTCTGAACAGAACATGTATGAGGACATCATTATTGAAGCCCTCAAAATGTATGGTCAGGATGTTTACTACCTTCCAAGAGAAATAGTCAATAAAGATAAAGTCTTTCTTGACGATGTTCCGTCACGTTTCGGTTCTGCCTACAAGGTGGAGATGTATATTGAGAATACTGAAGCGTTTGATGGTGAGGGAGACTTGTTTACCAAATTCGGTATCGAACTAAGAGACCAAGCAAACTTCATTGTTTCAAGAAAAAGATGGAAACAACTCGTAGGGTCTCGACTTGACTCACAGAACTTTCGGCCTCGTGAAGGTGACTTAATCTATCTGACACTTTCCAACTCCATATTCCAAATCCAGAAAGTAGAGACAGAGACTCCTTTTTATCAGTTGAGTAATCTGCCTACATTCCGTATGACTTGCGAATTGTTTGAATATAATGATGAAGATTTTGATACAGAAATCGCGAGTATTGATGTGATTGAGTATGAAGGCGCTTTTCAATATGCGTTGACTATGGACTCTGCATCTAGTGGTTATACTGTTGGTGAAACTATCACCCAAGTTCATACGGGTTATAATATGGAAGGTGAAGTCACTGATTGGTCTGACTCTGATAGAGTTCTTCAGGTTGCACATGTTGGTTCAACTGACGGTAAGTTCCACACCTTTGCCACAAACAAACAGGTAACAGGTGTAACGTCTGGTGCAGTAGCAACACCTAATTTGGTTCAGGAACTTCAGGAGATACAGAAAGACGCACAGAATAAAATCTTTGATGACTTCGAATCAGACTTCCTTGATTTCTCAGAGTCTAATCCATTTGGAGATATCGGATAATGTTTGGCACACACTTCTATCATAAAAGAGTGAGAACTGCGGTATCCGTCTTTGGGTCACTGTTCAATAATCTACATGTCCTCCGAACTAATAGTAATGGTGTAGTTATATCTCAAGTCAAAGTTCCTTTATCATATGCACCTAAAAGAAACTTCATTTCTCGTCTAGAGGAAATGAATAAAGGTGAACAGGCAGAACGTAGGGTCGCAATCAAGTTACCTCGTATGTCATTTGAGATTACGAACATGTCGTATGACGCAGAACGTCAACTACCCAAGATGAACAATATCTCGAAGGCAGTATCAGATAGTGTTCTAACTCGTCAAAGAATTTATACTGCAACACCATATATAATCTCGTTCCAACTGAACATATATGCGAAATCACAGGATGACGCATTACAAGTTGTAGAACAGATACTACCATACTTTGCACCACAATATTCGGTAACGATTAAACCGTTCTCTGATATTAGTTCACTCACAGAAGATGTTCCTATAACTTTAAGTGGAGTTACCTTCTCTGATGATTTTGAAGGTGCAATAGAACAAAGAAGAACAATTCTTTATACTTTAGATTTTGATATGAAGATTGCGTTGTATGGCCCAGAGAATAATGGTTCTATCATCCGCGATGTTCGTAATAACTTATTTTTACAAGAATCGGGTCTTAATGATAGTGATGTGTATATCAAAACACTGAAACTTACACCAAACCCAACTAATATAAATGCTGACAGTGATTATGGATTTACTGAAATTGATTTGGATAGTGCTTAATGAGTGAAGAAAAAAATGTTAAAGATGATTATGAATACTCTCGCGAAACGTATTATGACCTTTTAGAAAAAGGTAAAGAGAGTATGGAACTTATGATTGAAGTTGCTCGTGAATCGGAGCATCCTCGTGCGTTTGAAGTTTTATCAACTATGATGAAAAACATGGCAGATATCAACGACAAGTTGATGGATTTGAACAAAAAAAACAAAGACATTAACAAAAAGGATGAACCTAAACAATTAGGTAATACCACGAACAACTTGTTTGTAGGCACGACTACAGACTTACAAAGACTGATTCATGCAGAATCGGGAGTGGTTATTGATGCTGATAAATCAGAATGAGTCGTATCTTGGTAATCCCAATGTAAAACGGGATGGTGTTCAGCATCAATTCACAGAAGAAGAAGTTAAGGAATATGTCAAATGTGGCAGAGACCCTATATACTTCTGCAAAACTTACCTAAAAGTTATCTCTCTCGATGATGGACTAGTCCCTTTCGACTTATATCCTTATCAAGAGCAGATGTTCAAACACTTTAATGATAACAGGTTTTCTATCGTTCTGGCGTGTCGTCAATCGGGTAAGTCGATTAGCTCTGTTGGTTATCTACTATGGTATGCTTGTTTCCATAGTGAGAAGACGATTGCAATTCTCGCAAACAAAGGGCAAGTCGCTCGTGAAATGTTGGCGCGGGTTACTCTCATGTTGGAGAATCTTCCCTTCTTCCTACAACCTGGCTGCAAAGCACTCAACAAAGGTTCTATTGAATTTAGTAATAATAGTCGCATTATTGCCAGTGCTACCTCTGGTAGTTCCATTCGCGGTATGTCTGTTAACTTACTATTTCTTGACGAATTTGCATTTGTGGAAAAGGCGAATGAATTCTACACTTCAACCTATCCTGTGGTCTCAGCGGGTAAGGAAACAAAAGTCATTATTACGTCAACTGCAAATGGAATTGGCAATACATTCCATAAAATCTGGGAGGGCTCAGTTCAAAAGGTTAATGAGTTCATCCCATTCACAGTCAACTGGTGGGATGTCCCAGGCAGAGACGAAGACTGGAAAAGACAAACAATAGCAAATACATCTCAATTACAGTTTGACCAAGAGTTTGGTAACACCTTCTTTGGGACAGGCGATACCCTAATAAACGCCGAGACGTTACTATCTTTTCGCGCTAAACCACCCACAGATGTTCTTGAAGGTGGAGACCTACTGGTCTATGAAAAACCGCAACCCAATCATGAATATATCATGACTGTGGATGTATCAAAGGGAAGAGGACAGGATTATTCAACCTTTACGGTAATTGACATTGGCACGAGACCTTTTGAACAGGTTGCCGTCTATCGCAATAACACTATATCTCCATTACTCTTTCCTAATGTTATATATAAGTATGCAAACCTCTATAATCAAGCATATGTTATTATAGAGTCAAATGATTCGGGACAAGTAGTTTGTAATGGACTATATCAAGACTTGGAGTATGATAATATCCATATGGAATCTGCGATAAAAGCAGACCGTATTGGTATCGAGATGAACAGAAAGGTCAAAAGACTGGGATGTTCCTCAATCAAAGATGTTCTCGAAAATAAGAAACTCCAGATAAACGATGAAAACGCAATTCTAGAAATATCCACCTTTGTCTCTAGAGGTCAATCCTACGAGGCATCTGATGGTAATTATGATGATTTGATGATGAACTTGGTCATGTTTGGATATTTCATCTCCACCCAATACTTCTCTGATATGACCGACATCAATCTAAAAGAGATGATGTTCGCAAAGAAGATGAAGGAAATAGAAGACGATGTTCCACCCGTAGGGTTCATAGATGATGGTTTGGACTATGCGGAACAACAGGATATCATAAAAGATACCGAATGGCACACATTTCAACACTCTAACATAGGTATTGAGGAGTGGTAATTCTACAAATTTCTCTAGTTATAAATAAAAGTATTGAAACTACCGTATTATGAGAACTTATAATTAGATAACGAAAAAAAGGAAAAAGTTATGGCACTTTTTACACCCTCTGCTTCTCCTGCCGTAACCGTTAAAGAGATTGACCTAACGGGCGTAGTGCCTAACGTTCAAACTTCTACGGGTGCGTTTGTAGGAAATTTCGGTTGGGGGCCAGTAGGCGTGGCCACGCTCGTATCAGACGAGTCAGGTCTTGTATCTACTTTCTCCGCACCAACCGATAACAACACGGTAGATTTCCACTCTGCCGCGTATTTTTTAAGATATTCTAACACGCTGTTTGTTGTGCGCGAACAGGATAGTGATGGCAAAAATGCTGTTGCTAATAACACAAACCTTGGCACATTGTCAGCACAGGCAATTAATAACTTGGATGCTTTCGAAGGTCTGTCAGTTGACAGTTCTGATGGCGCATTTATCGCTAAATATCCAGGCGAACTTGGCAACTCTCTCCAAATCTCTATTGTGGGTTCTGACTCCGATAATGGTGGGGCTACCAACTTTGCTGCATGGTCATATAAAGATAACTTTGATGCTGCTCCAGGCACATCATCTTATGTGTCCGCTCTTGGTGGTAAAAACGATGAAATCCACGTTGCTGTTGTTGACCAAGACGGTGAAATTACTGGAACTGCTGGAACAGTTCTGGAAACTTTCCCATTCTTGTCTGTTGCTAAAAACGCCAAGGCATCAGATGGAACATCAAATTATTTCAAAGATGTTCTGAAACTCCGTTCACAATGGGTATATGCTGGTGTAGGTCACACAGGTGACTCTGCATCCGTATCCGACTTCATTGGTTCGAACTGGGGAGTTAACGCGACCAATGGCGCGCAAGACTTCAAATCAGACTTCAAATATTCGTCCTCCCAAAGCACATTCTCATTCCTATCAGGTGTAACTTCAAGTTCACTGGGAACTGATGATGTCCTTCGCGGATTCGATAAGTTCGAAGACAAAGACAATATTGAAGTTGATTTCCTTATTGCTCCAGAATCACTCACAGACGGAACGGCAACGACCATTGTAAATGACCTCGTTTCAACCGCTGCGTCTACTCGTAAAGACTGTGTTGCAGTCGTATCACCATCTCGTGCTGCGGTTGTCACATCAGGCACTAACACTGCAATTCTGGCATGTAACAACACATATACAAAGTCTTCCTACTTGGTTCAAGACAATAACTATCTGAAGGTATTTGACAAGTATAATGACAAATACATCAAGATTCCTGCCGCATCGTCCACTGCGGGTCTCATGGCTGCTACCGACTTGGTTGCTGCACCGTGGTTCTCGCCTGCTGGTTCACGCCGTGGTAGATATCTGGGTATCACAGATATTATTGTATCACCAACCAAAGCGGAAAGAGACCAGTTGTATAAAGCTGGTATCAACCCAATTGCAAACATTCCAGGCGAGGGCATCATGCTCTTCGGTGACAAAACAAACGAATCGCGTCCAAGTGCATTTGACCGAATCAATGTTCGCCGTCTCTTCCTCGCCATTGAACGTGCGATTGCAATAGCAGGTCGCGGTGTAATGTTCGAATTCAATGACGAGTTTACTCGTGCAGAATTCGTCAACATCGTAGAACCGTTCCTTCGTGAGATTCAAGGTCGCCGTGGTATCACGGACTTCCGAGTTCAATGTGACGAAACGAACAATACTCCTGCTGTGGTTGACCGCAATGAATTCATCGCAAGCATCTTCATCAAGCCTGCCCGTTCTATCAACTTCGTGACACTGAACTTTGTCGCAGTTAGAACTGGTGTAGAGTTTGAAGAAGTTGTAGGCACAGTTTAAGGAGTAAGGAAAAATGGCAATTCTAGGCGTAGATGACTTTAAGTCAAAACTAAGAGGTGGGGGCGCTCGTCCTAATCTCTTCAAAGCCACTGTCAACTTTCCAGGCTATGCAGGCGGTGATGTAGAACTTACATCTTTCCTCTGCAAGACTGCACAGTTGCCAGCATCAGTAATGAATGTTATTGAAATCCCATTCCGTGGTCGCCAGTTGAAAATTGCTGGAGACCGCACCTTTGAACCGTGGACAGTAACCATTCTCAATGACACCGATTTCTCCATCCGTAACGCAATGGAACGTTGGATGAACGGTATCAATGCCCATCAGGCAAACACAGGTTTGACCAATCCAGTGGATTATCAAGCAGACCTCGTTGTTGAACAGTTGGACAGAGATGGAAACTCACTCAAGACATACAACTTCCGTGGTTGTTTCCCAACTAACGTCAGTGAAATTGAAGTTAGTTACGAAACCGTAGACGCTGTGGAAGAGTTCACTGTCGAGTTCCAAGTTCAATATTGGGAATCAGGCACTACCAGTTAATCTGGTTATAAGTAGGGGGGTAGGGGTAATCCCTACCCCTTTATCGTAAAGATTTGATAGGATAGTTATGGCAGACGATAATAGTATTTTTAAGTTGTTTGGTTTTGAACTCAAGAGAGCTTCCGAACAACCGAAAGAAAAGGAAAAACTAAAGTCTATTGTTGCCCCCACCGATGATGATGGTGCGGGGTATGTTACTGCGTCTGGTAGTCACTATGGTCAATACATCGACATGGATGGCGCACAGGCGAAGGACAACCAACAACTAATTATCAAATATCGTGGTGTCGCAGCACACCCTGAAGTAGACGCTGCAATCGAAGATATCGTTAACGAGTCCATCGTGGGTTCGGAGATTGGTGTATCATGTGAACTAAATCTGGACGATGTAGATGCACCTGATAATATCAAGAAAACCATGACCGAAGAGTTCAACAACATCTATAGTATGTTGAGATTCACTGAACTGGGTCATGATATCTTCCGTTCATTTTATGTTGATGGTCGTGTTTATCACCACCTCGTAGTAAATGAATCAAATCTCAAAGCGGGTATTCAAGAAATCCGTCCTATTGACGCTGCGAAGATTCGCAAAGTAAAAGAAGTCAAATATAGAAAAGACCAAGCAACTGGCGCAAAGGTAGTTGAGAAGGTCAACGAATTTTATATCTATCAAGAGAAAGCAGGACAAAACCAAGGCGTAAGACTTTCTCCTGATAGTGTGTCGTATGTTTCTAGTGGTCTGCTTGACCCTAGTAGGAGACAGGTTGTATCCTATCTCCATAAGGCACTAAAACCAATCAACCAACTTCGCATGATGGAAGACAGTCTGGTTATCTACCGTCTCGCACGGGCGCCAGAACGCCGTATCTTCTATATCGATGTTGGTAATATGCCCCGTAATAAATCTGAAGCGTATATGAAAGACATCATGTCTCGTTATCGCAATAAGATTGTTTACGATTCAAATACGGGTCAACTGAAAGATGACCGTAAGCATATGTCGATGTTGGAAGATTTCTGGTTGCCTCGCCGTGAAGGTGGTAGAGGAACTGAAATCTCAACACTTCCTGGCGGGGAAAATCTAGGACAGATTGACGATATTCTCTATTTCCAAAAGAGATTGTATCGTTCACTGAATGTCCCGATTAATCGTCTCGAACAGGAAGCACAATTCTCTTTGGGTCGTTCAACTGAAATCTCACGAGATGAAGTTAAGTTCCAAAAGTTTATTGACCGTCTCCGTAAACGTTTCGCAACTCTGTTTACAAATATTCTAAAGAAACAACTTATTCTCAAAGGTATTATTACTGAACAGGATTGGGATACATGGAAAAGCGGTGTGGGTATAAACTTCCAAAGAGATAACCATTTCACTGAACTCAAGAATGCTGAACTGTTGCAGAACAGACTTCAGACTCTTGACCAAGTATCACAGTATGTTGGTGAATATTTCTCGCGTGAATGGGCAATGAAAAACGTAATGATGATGTCTGATGAGGACATCGAAGAAATGAAAAAACAAGTCGAAGGCGAAAACTCCGTTGAAGACGAAGATGAACAAGAGGATATGTAAAATGAGTGAATCAGAAACACTTGAACAAGAAGTTGAAACCGTAGATGTTAATGCGGTTGAAGAACTTATCAATCAGATTACTTCGGGTGACCTAGCGAATGCAGAAGGGTCATTCAAAAGTATCGTTCAGGACAAAATGGAAGATGCGCTTGAAGCACAGCGAATTGCGACTGCACAAGCAATCTTTAATGATGTCGATGATGATGTTGAAGATGATATAGAAGACATCACAGACGAGGAAGTCGAAGATGAGACGATTGAGTTGGACGGAGAGGTTGAGGATGAACTTGATGCCGTTGACGAAGACGAAATCGAAGAAATCGAAACCGAAACCGAAGAAGAAACGGAAGAAAGTGACTCAGAAGAGTAACTAATTGTTATCTTGAAAACATTATTTGTATAAATAATACTATGAAAACGTATAAAGAACTAATTAGTGAATTAAAGGGACGGAAACCTAAAGGCGATGTAGTCTTTGATAAAAAGGTTAAAAGAATCCCAGTTCTAATCACTAAAGAGAAAGGTTCTCTGCCATTCGTTGTGTATATTGATGGTGACCGACTGGATGCCTTCAAATCACAGAAAGATGCAGAGAAGTCTGCGATGCAAGTAGTAAAGGAATTGACATGAAGTTAATTACTGAATATACTGAAAACGATACCCTTCAATGTATCATTGAGAAAAAAGAAGATGGCGAAAAGAAATACGTCATCGAGGGCGTTTTCGCGCAGACAGATAAAAAGAATCGCAACGGCCGTGTTTACCCTAAACCAATTATGGAAAAGGCAGTAAAGACATACGTTGATACACAGGTTAACAAGAAGCGTGCCGTGGGTGAATTGAATCACCCAGAAGGCCCAACTGTTAACCTTGATAAAGTTTCTCACCTCATCACAGACCTCAAGTTTGAGGGTAATGATGTGGTAGGAAAGGCACAAATATTGGATACTCCAATGGGTAAGATTGTTAAAGGTCTCCTTGATGGTGGTGTTCAACTAGGCGTGTCAACTCGTGGTATGGGTAGTCTTGAGCAACAGAATGGCGCAATGGTCGTCAAAGATGACTTTGTTCTTAGCACGGTTGACATCGTGCAAGACCCATCAGCACCAGATGCATTTGTTAATGGAATCATGGAAGGTGTTGACTGGGTTTGGAATAACGGTGTTCTGAAGCCTCAAGTAATTGAAAAAATGGAGACTGAAATTAAAACGGCTCCGAAGCCTGTCTTGTATGAGACAAGTGTTCGAGAGTTTAAGAATTTCCTCTCGTTACTAAAATCTAGTATGTAAGGAGTCTAATATGACTGAAGAAACTAACCAAGTCGAAGAACTCCACGATGAAGTAACAGACGAATTCGTGGAAGAAACTCTCGATGAGGCTAATGCGCCTGCTGCTAAAGCAAAACCAGATGCAAACGCGACTGATGAAGAAGACGCAATCGCATCTGTTGACAAAGCTGCAGACGCTACTAAAGCCAAACAAGCTCCTGCTCCAAAAACAAAAGCGGGCATGATTAATGTAATGTCAATGAAGATGCATGGCATGAAAAAAACAGACCTTCAAGCCGCATATAGCGCAATGATGGACGAATCGGTAGACATGGAAGAAGATGAAGTCATCGCTGAAACCAGTGTTGACACTACTGCCGAACTTAATGCATTAGTCGAGTCTGAAGCTACACTCAGCGATGAGTTCAAAGCTAAAACCGCCGTAATTTTTGAAGCAGCTGTGAAATCGAAACTGTCTGAAGAAGTAGACCGTATCGAAACACAGTATAAGGAAGAACTCGCAGAAGAAATTGCTTCTACGAAGTCTGACCTTGTAGAAAAAGTAGACAGCTACCTGAACTATGTAGTTGAAACTTGGATGGAAGAAAATCAAGTTGCAATCCAGAGCGGTCTCCGCACTGAAATTGCCGAGACTTTCATGGACAAAATGAAAGGCCTCTTCACGGAGTCTTACATTGAAGTTCCAGAATCCAAAGTTGACCTAGTTGATGAACTTGCTGAATCTGTTGAAGAACTTGAGGGTCGCCTCAACGAAACAACTCAGAAAGTTATAGACACGACTGAAGAATTGGAAGTTTACAAGCGTGAAACGATTATTCGTGAATCGTCTCGTGAACTTGCAGACACTCAAGTCGAGAAATTGAAATCACTCGTTGCCGATATCGATTTTGACAGTGAAGAACAATTCGCTGAAAAAGTTGCCATCGTTGTCGAGTCGCATTTCGCAAAACAAGTAACTGGTGACGAAGAAGTCGAAGCCATTGTTGAAGACGCAGACCAAACGGTTGAACTCTCCTCTTCAATGGATAGCTACCTCGCCGCCATTCGTAAAACAGCACCTAAAGCATAAGGATAAGAAAAATGCAAGTATCTTACGATAACCTTATCGAGAAGTGGGCTCCAGTATTGGACGAAACTTCCGCTGGCGAGATTAAAGACCATCATCGCCGTGCGGTGACTGCCGCTATCTTGGAAAACCAAGAGAAAGCAATCGCCGAGACCCGTGCTGCTGAGCAAGGTTTCCTGACGGAAGCTGCACCAGCAAACAATACGGGTTCAGTAAACAACTTTGACCCAGTGTTAATTTCACTGGTTCGCCGCGCCATGCCAAACCTCATTGCTTATGACGTTTGTGGCGTTCAACCAATGAATGGCCCAACTGGTCTCATCTTCGCGATGAAGTCCCGTTATCAAGGCGGTTCAACATCTAATCGTGAAGCCCTGTTCAACGAAGCTGAAACTCAGTTCTCTGGCGACAGCTCAGGCACTCACGACTCTGACAACCCATCAGGTTACAATGGTATCGATTCAGACGGCGCTCGTTTGTCTTCGCTTGCCGCTGGTGGTATGCCAACTGATGACGCAGAATCTCTGGGTTCAACTGGTGGTTCTTCGTTCAACGAAATGGGTTTCACTATTGAGCGCCAAACTGTTACTGCCAAAAGCCGTGCGCTGAAAGCAGAATACAGCTTGGAACTCGCACAAGACCTGAAAGCAATCCACGGTCTTGACGCTGAAACTGAGTTGGCAAACATTCTGTCAACTGAAATCTTGGCCGAAATCAACCGTGAAGTTATCAGAACGATTAACTCACAGGCTAAAAACGGCGCTCAACAGTCAAACGTCACCGTCAATGGTGTGTTTAACTTGAGTTCTGATGCCGATGGTCGTTGGTCTGCTGAGAAATTCAAAGGTCTGACGGTTCAGATTGACCGTGAGTCCAATGTAATTGCTAAAGAAACTCGCCGTGGTAAAGGTAACGTAGTAATCTGTTCTTCAGACGTTGCTACTGCACTGGCCGCTGCTGGTTCTTTGGACTATTCTCCAGCAATCAGCAACAATCTGCAAGTAGACGATACAGGTAACACCTTCGCTGGTGTCCTTAATGGTCGTGTGCGTGTATACATTGACCCATATGCACAGACTGATTATGTAACCGTTGGTTACAAAGGTCAGAACCCATATGACAGTGGTGTATTCTACTGCCCATATGTTCCGCTGCAAATGGTCAAGGCCGTTGGTGAAGACACATTCCAACCTCGTATCGGGTTCAAAACTCGTTACGGTATGGCATCGAACCCATTTGTTGGTTCTACGCCTTCGAATGGTCTGGCATCTGCCAAAACCAACCAATACTATCGTATCTTCAAAGTTACGAATATCCTTACATAAGGATAACAAAAAGAGTAGGGTTAACCTACCACTTTTTCTGGGAGACCTTCGGGTCTCCCTTTTTTTGCTTTTTTTTGAAAAAAGTGCTTGACAATTCCTGATACTTGTTGTAATATAAAGTATAAGTTGAGTTGAAAGGAACTAGAAATGATTACGGAAATTACTTTTAAAGAGAAACAGAACTTCGCAGACTACTGTGAGATGTTCTATGGTGAAGGTCAGTTGTATGCTAATCGTGACTTCGCTACTCGTGAACAAATCATGGAAGCCACTAACATCTATCTGATGCGTGGTGATAAACAGTTCTTCATCGATGGTGAACATCGGTGGGGCGGTGGTGACACCGTTGACCGTGAGATTATCGCTGGTATTCTCACTGACGAACTTGGTGTTGACCTCTACTAGAAAGGATTAGATTATGATACGTCAAAACAATGATACTGGATATGTTTTCAACCTAGATGGCCCCGAAGGCAATGCGTTTGTCCTTCTGGGTGCTGCATCTAATCTGTGTCGGGAACTTGATTACAATAAAGATGAAGTCATGGAAGACTTACAGGCGGGTGACTACAATCACCTGTTGGTTGCCTTCGAATCATACTTCGGGCCGTTTGTTACTTTAGAAACAAATAATCCCGAATATTTGGCGCTTTTTGCTTGACATTCTATGCGGAATGCCGTATAGTTAATATGTAATTGAGAGAAAGGAATCGTTATGAATTATTTGATTAAGGATGCAGATACGGGTCGGACTTTGGCTGGTATGTTTGAAGCAATCGAAACTGTCGAAGAAGCACAGGGCGCACAAGCCTACTTCATCGAGAAGGGTTTCGCAGAGAATGTTGTTATTGTAGAATATGAGGTTGAGTAATGAAGTTAGGTAAATTTTTTGTAGAGGTCGATACCTCTGTGACTGGTGGGGAAGTAGAAGGTTACTACTTTCGTATCAAAGAAGACCGTGATGCTCGTGTAGAAACATTGGTCAATGAATATGGTGTAGAAGTTATTAATGCGATTGGAGATTATCAATGACACATATGTATTACGCTGATTTAGAAGTAACTTATAAGGATGGTTCTATTGGAGCCAAACGTTTTGAGGGTGTGTCATTGACTGCCGTTCAAGATAAAGCATCCGCTAAGTTAAAAGAAGTAATTGAGACTTCTAAACTAATCAAAGAACAACATGGAGATAAGACTTTCCAAGTTGTGAAACACAAAATTACTGCGGCTCAACTTAAAACGGATAAGAAGTTCAATGCCTGATTATACCCGTCTCCTCTGTAATGCCATGAAGGCATACGAGAACGCTCAGTCTGATTGGGCGAAAGAATATTGGTTGGAAGTCGCTGCTAAGTTAGCGCAGAATGCCGAAAAAGTCTTGCATTAAATTGTATATATAAGTTGTGCGGATGTAGCATAATGGTAATGCCGTAGGTTACCAACCTACTGATGGGAGTTCGATTCTCTCCGTCCGCTCCAATTTTTCCTTGACAATCGATGCTATATAGAGTATAATGTTATTATACGATGAGGCACAAATATGATTTTGAATAAGGAAGACGCACTATACGCTGCGAATGTTTTTACGAAGTTCTTTGCGAACTTTGACCGTATTGACGATTACATGCGAACAATCAAACTGGAACGCATGGAAAGAACTGCTTTCAACTCTCTGCCTGGCATGGGGCCAGAAGAAGACATCTTCAACAAGTTTGATATCCACCCTCGTGATATGGAGTTCACTATCTATGAACCCAAACTCAATGAGTTCATGCAGTATATGGAGATTACCACATCCGCACCAGTCGAGTCATCAATCCCAGGCAAACAACTAAACTTTATTGTGAAAGAAAAGAATACTGGTCTGGTCGTTGGTATGATTCGTTTCGGGTCACCGACTATCAACTCCAAACCACGCAATGAATGGTTAGGTAAACCACTGGAAACACTCAACCCCGATGTGATGAAACGTTTCAATGACTCGTGCATCATGGGGTTCAATATTGTTCCGACCCAACCGTTTGGTTTCAACTATCTTGGTGGTAAGTTACTTGCCGCTATCTGTTGCTCCCATATGTCACGGAAACGTCTCAATGAGAAATACGATGCGAACATCTGTATGTTTGAGACTACATCCCTATATGGGTCAACCAAGTCTGCGTCTCAATACGATGGTATGAAACCATTCTTGAGACACAATGGTCTGACAGACTCTAACTTCGCACCTCTAATTAATGATGATAACTATCGCAGTTTGAGTGATTGGTTCATCAAGAAGAATGATGGTGTCCCTCTTGTTCCTTCAGACGCCTCATCTCGTAAACTGAAGACACAGACCAAGATGGTCGCGATTATCAAGAACTCACTGAAAGAGTTTGATGAGTCTGCGTATAAGAAGTTCTGTCAGACCTTCATTGATGCGAAGGGATTAACAGAACGGAAACGTTCTTACTACTCAACCTATGGGTATGACAATGTGCAACAGTATCTCAACCTTGAGACTGACACACTGGTCAAGAAAGAAAACTATGACCGTTTCAGTCTTGAGGGTGTGACAGAGTGGTGGCGCAACAAGGCATCTAATCGATATGAAACTCTAAAACAGGATAATCGTCTGCGAACTGTTGTAGAGTCATGGAATGTGAACGCAGACGAGATTGATATTATACGATGAATACTAAATTGATTGAAAAATACGGTGACCAAGTAAAGGTTCAAAACTCTCTTTGGGGTGAAGATGTTGTGATGGATTGGAGACCTCATGCTGGGGAATCTGCAACACATTCAGGTAAACTATTTGAAGATATCACAGAAGATGTCTTGAAATCAAATAGTAATGTTCGAGGTATCACCACAAAACCAAAATTCAACTGTCATTTTGGATTACCCCGTGAAGGTGATTTTGAGTTGATACATAAAGATAACCTTGTTCATATTGAGTGCAAACAATTGGGGAATGCAGAGTCGCACTTTGATAAACTCTCTCACGTTTTCATGAACTTGATATGCGGTTGTTATGGTAAGAATTTCTGGTTGGTATATGACTATAACAAAGATGGTGGTAAATCAACATTGAAAAAAATCGAGTATCTGGAGAAACGTTGTCAGGTAATCAAAGAACAGGTTGCACTTCAAGGCATCACTTTTGAATATCTAACTCTTAATAAACTACAGAACATGTAACGCAAAACTCTTATAAATAGAAGTATATTATAAGGGGTAACTATGCCAGTAACATCAACTGTTCAGATATCAGATGAAACACTGACAACGAATCTGAATTATCTCCAACCAACAGGTTTCCGTGTTATCATAAATAGAACACGTTATCCAAACTTGGAATATTTTTGTCAGTCAGTCAATCATCCAGGCGCGACATTATCTCCTGTAGAATTACCTAGTCGCCGTATTACATCTGTCCCTCTTGCGGGAGACAAGATAACTTTCTCTGAAGTCTCATTCCAGATTATTCTCGATGAGGATATGACTTCATACAGAGAGATGTATGACTGGATGATTCGTATCACCAATGATGGTCAAGTGTCTGCGGGTGAGACGATGACCAAAGCCCCTACATATGCTGATATCACGTTGTCGGTTCTATCCAGTCACAACAATACAACCAAGAAAATAAGATATAAGGATTGTGTCCCCACATCACTAGGAACAATCGACTTCCAGTCAACAACAGGCGCAACTAGTATCTTGACATTTGACGCATCATTTAGGTTTGCACAATTCGAAATAGTTTGACTTTTTATATAAACTTTGGTATAATACATTATGATTGATTTAGAAAGTATCCTTGCGGAGTGGAAAGAAGACTCCGTAATCGCAAAACATCAACTAGACGAGACCTCGCGTGTGACCCCTGCGTTACATTCGAAGTATCTCGAATACCTATCTCTGACCAAACTACGTCTCAAGAAGGCAGAGTTTGACCAGAAGACTCTCCTCAAAGATAAATATCTCTACTATGAAGGTAAGATGTCTCAAGAAGATATCGAATCCCGTGGATGGGAGTATGACCCGTATGATGGTCTAAATGCAACCACCAAGAACTTCAAAGAATATTACTATGACTCTGATAAAGATATCCAAGACTCTGAAATGAAAATTCAGTATCTTAAAACGATTATAGATACACTCGAAGAAATAGTTAGTAACCTGAACTGGCGACACCAGACAATCGGTAACATGATACGCTGGAGGCAATTCGAAGCGGGAGCATAAAATGAAATGGTTTGATGAAGTTAGAGAAACCTTCAAAGTAAATAAGGTATATCAGTCACGTTGGGTATGGTATCACACCATCCTTGCGGTTGAAATATTTTTGACTAACATCCTACTTATCCTCATCCTGTTCAAGTTGTGAGTTTACCTAATACTATCACAGTCGGTCTCAAAGACCATTCTATGATGTTGGTTGACTGTGAAGCACACCAACTCCCAGAACTGCGCGACTACTTTTCTTTCTACGTTCCAGGCTATAAGTTTATGCCGATGTATAAGTCGCGCAAGTGGGACGGTAAAATCAAACTATTCAATCAGGTCACTCGCGAACTGAATGTTGGTCTATACGACCACTTGAAGAAGTTCTGTTCTGACCGTATGTATCCTCTCCAACTACAGGAGACCTCATACGGTCATCCCGCAAAAACTAATCACGTTCAACACCAGAATCTCATCAAGTTTCAGAGTGAACTAGGTCTACCTTTTGAACTACGCGACTATCAGTATGATGCAGTTACCCACAGTATCGAGAAAAAACGGGCGATTCTTCTGTCACCCACAGGTTCGGGTAAGTCATTTATCATCTATAATCTGTTGCGGTGGTATATCGATAACTATGATAAACAAGTTCTCATTGTTGTTCCCACAACAAGTCTGGTCGAACAGATGCATAAGGACTTTGAAGAATATGGGTTTGACCCTGACCTATGTCATAAGATTTATTCTGGTAAGGATAAGACGACTGACAAACAAATCGTCATCTCCACATGGCAATCTATCTATAAATTTCCAAAGGAATGGTTTGAAAACTTCGGTTGCGTATTTGGAGACGAGGTGCATTTGTTCAAGGCAAAATCCCTGTCAGGTATCATGAACAAATGTCTCAACGCAGAATACCGTTTCGGCACCACTGGCACGCTCGATGGCACTGAAACTAATAAACTGGTATTAGAGGGTCTGTTCGGGCCAACTAAACGTGTCACTATGACACGGGATTTGCAAGAGAAGGGAACACTTGCGAAACTAAATATATCTGTCCTGTTGTTGCGATATCATAATGATGTATGTCATATGTTGAAGGACGCAACCTATCAGGAAGAGATTGACTATATCGTTCAGAACGAGAAACGTAATAAACTCATCACCAATCTCGCACTTGACCAGAAGGGTAACACTCTGGTTCTCTTTCAGTTCGTAGAGAAACATGGTAAGGTTCTCTTTGACATGATGAGAGATAAGGCAGAGGAAGGTCGTAAGATTTTCTATGTGTCGGGTGAGGTGGACGCAACTGACCGCGAACAGATTCGTGGTATCGTGGAGAAACAGAAAAATGCTATCATCGTTGCATCACTCGGCACTTTTAGCACAGGCATCAACATTAGGAATCTGCATAACATTGTCTTTGCTAGTCCTAGTAAGTCTCAAGTTAAAGTTCTGCAATCGATAGGACGGGGTTTGCGTCAGTCAGATGATGGGTCGGTCACACAACTCTACGACATTGCGGATGACATGCATATCAGGTCACACAAGAACTTTACCCTACGACACAGCGCAGAAAGAATCAAGATATATACCAAAGAACAGTTTCCCCATAAGATTTACAAAGTGGACTTAAAGTAATGCATGGATTGATGTTTGGCGGCTTTCGAGTTGGCATGATGAAAAGCATGTTCCAAAAAAGCAAAAAAGAAAGAACAGCAGACAGGACAAGTAGTAAATTTGGAAATGCATACGCAGGGATACAATCTATCCCCGATTTTTATCGAGCATTTGGCGCACATAGAGTCGCGACATATCTAAGAAAACAAGGGTGGGATATAGAATGTCTTGATTACATGTATCATTTTTCTGATGAAGAACTTCGTGAATATGTGGATAAAAGAATAACAAAAGATACTGTATTCATTGGCGTCAGTGTCATCTTCCAATTAGATAGAGATTCTGCCTCACAGTTTGTAAGACTCATGGAATATATTCGAAAGAAATGGCCGTGGGTAAAATTTGTTGCGGGTGGAGTAAAATCATATTGTATTACCTGTTTGCCTGGCGTAGATTATTATATCGCTGGAAACGGTGAATATGCGATGGACGCACTTTTAGGTCATTTGACAGCAGGGAAAGAAAAACCTATAGTAAAAAAATCTGAGACTGGATTAGAGATTATTGATGGATATGATGATTATGCATGTTACCCTAAACGAGATGCTGCGATATCTTATGAGGATAGAGACTTTATCAAACCTAATGAAATGTTAAATATTGAATTAGGTCGTGGATGTCGTTTTGCATGTAAGTATTGTTCATACCCCCTCATTGGATTAAAGGGTAATCAGATGCGTGATGGTGATAGTGTCCACGATGAACTGTTAGAAAATTATGAACGTTGGGGAGTAAAGAACTACTATATTACAGATGATACAGTAAATGACAGTAAACAAAAAATGAAGATGGTAGGTGATGCAGTAAGAAGACTTCCATTTCAAACACAACTTCATGGATACGCACGAGCAGACTTATTGATTCGTCACGGTAAAGAAACGTGGGATGACATGATTGCTGCGGGTTATACATCACACAGTTATGGTGTTGAATCATTTAATTATGAGTCAGCAAAGGTTATGGGAAAGGGAATGCCGCCCGAAGAGACAAAAGAAGGATTACTTGAGGCCGAAGAGTATTTTAACAAAAACTCTCCATACTTTTACACGGGTTCTATGACTATGATTGCGGGACTACCATTCGAGACATTTGAAACATTAGATGCAACGAAAGATTGGTTGAATAAGTATTGGTCTAATCACACTGTCTCGTATCTACCCTTATTTTTGCAACAGGACGATGGTAGTATTATTGATGAGATAGATAACACTATAACGAAAAATTTTATAGATTACGGTTACACTTTTTCAAGTGATATCACAATATTGAATCCTATTCATCGCGAATTATATAAAAACACTATCATGAGTAGAGACGGATTGAATCCTGAGAAAAAACGAATGTTTAATTATTGGATTCATCCTAGTGGTGACTATGACTGGTTTGACGCTTTAGAATGGGTAGAAGATTTTTTAGCTGAAAAATATATGAGACTTGGGCACGACCCTACATATTGTTTTCAGGGTCAACCCGTAGCAATGAAAGAATATGAAACACCTGAGAATTTCAAACACTATTACAAAGCAGATTCATGGCGATACAAACTAGATGAAATAGAGACGATGATGGAATTTCTTAATAACTACAAAAAGGAAAAGTTATCTTACATATAAATAGTTATGTAAAACGTAAGGATATACTATGGATATAAACGAAGAACAATACGAAATCAGACAATTCAAACTCGCATCAGGTGAAGAGGTTGTGTGTGAGATTATTCAATGGCACAATGAAGAAGAACTTGAGATTGTGGTTAGGAAACCCATGAAACTTGTTATGGGTGAAATGGCTGAAACAGGTGTTCGATATTATTCATTCCGGCCGTGGATGGTATATCAAGAGAATCCAGAAGACTTGATTGTCTTGAATGGCCATCATGTCATTGGTATTGGATTTCCACCAAAAACTCTCATCGCACAATATGATGAGGCAGTTGATGAGATGGCGCAGATGAATAAACAAAGAGAAATTGAGTATGAGGAAGCGCACCCCACTTCTAAAGATATTGAAAATATCACAAAGAAAGTAAAAGCATCTGCGAAAGGTATTGAAGATTATTTAACACTGTTGAAGAATGATAGTGATTTTAGTAATGTAATTCAGTTTGACCCTAAGAAGGTTCATTAGGAGTATTCAACCCTCCCCAAAAGGCAGCTTAAGTATAACATGAATTACAACTTTTGTCAAGCATTATTTTTAGTTGACATGAGAAAAAAAATGTAGTATAATATGAATTAAATCTGGAGAATATTATGACAAAAGTAAAACCAAAAGATAAACCACATTATGTAAATAATGCACAGTTTTCACAGGCAGTAGTAGACTATGTTACTCTGTTGGATAAAGAACGTAAATCGGGAAATAATAATCTACCCAAAGTTCCTGACTATATCGCGGAATGTTTTCTCAAAATCTGTGAGGGATTGTCGCACAAATCAAACTTTGTTCGATACACATATCGCGAAGAGATGGTGATGGATGCGGTAGAGAATTGTCTCAAGGCGATTGAGAATTATAATCTAGAGGCAGCGACACGCACGGGTAAACCAAATGCGTTTGCATACTTTACACAGATTTCATGGTTTGCATTTTTACGCCGTATTGAAAAAGAAAAGAAACAACAGGATATTAAGATGAAGTATATCAATCAATCTGGTATTGAGAACTTCCTCGACAATGAACTGGGTGATGAACAATCAGCCTCAGTCGCACAGGCATTTGTTGACCAACTTCGTATTCGGATTGATGAGGTCAAAGAGAAAGACTCTGAGTGGAAAGATATTGTTAAAAAGGAACGTAAGAGACGCACAGTCAAAGCGGATTCTGATTTAAGTAATTTTATTGTTGACTAATATTGTCAAGTTTGGTATAATAGGAAAATGAAAAATCTATCCTATCACGGGAAGACCCTTGAACAAGCGCAATGGGTTCTCGATTACTTCGGGACACCAGAGAAACGCGAGTTGTATAAGGACAACCTGTCTTTTCAACAGTGGTTGGAAGATTGTCAGACGATAGTGGATGCAAGGAGATTAGACTATTAATGGATAAAAAAGAAAAAGTGGCGCATCGCAAGTTGCGTAAAAAAGCGATTAAAATGCAGAACGTGAGTTCTGTAAGATTGAGTATGGCAGAGGCATTGAAGAGAGTCGCAAATGAAGATAGCAATCCTAAATGATACCCATGCGGGTATTCGCAACTCCTCTGACATCTTTATGGATTACCAAGAACGCTTCTACAGTGAGGTGTTCTTTCCACATTTGTTAGAGAAAGACATCAAACACATTTTACATTTGGGTGATTATTACGACAATCGTAAGACTGTAAACTTCAAAGCACTATCACACAATCGTAAAATCTTTCTTGAACCTATGCGTAAACATGGTATCACTATGGATATTATTCCAGGCAATCATGACGTATACTACAAGAATACAAACGAACTGAATTCACTTAAAGAGTTGCAAGGACACTATATGAATGAGGTCAACCTTGTTCTTGAACCAAGTGTATTAAATTATGATGGTGTAAAGGTCGCACTCATTCCGTGGATTAATCAGGAGAATGAGGAAGACACTCTAAAGTTTCTGTCAAAATGTAAAGCAGATATTGTAGGCGCTCACTTGGAACTGCAAGGGTTTGAAATGCAGAAGGGTATGCCATGTCAAGATGGTATGGACAAGAAACACTTTGACCGTTTTGAAATGGTTTTATCTGGTCACTTCCATGCAAAGTCATCACAGGGTAATATCCACTATCTGGGAAGTCAGATGGAGTTCTTCTGGAATGACTGTAACGATGCAAAGTATTTTCACACATTTGATACGGAAACAAGAGAACTTGAATCGATTCGTAATCCTATCACAATATTTGAAAAGATTTATTATGACCATGAGAATATGAACAAGTTCAAAGACCTATCATATCTTGATAATAAGTTTGTCAAATTGATTGTGGTCAATAAGGGTGACCCGTATGAGTTTGAACGTTTTGTTGACCGTGTGCAGGCGCAGAAGATTCATGAACTAAAAATCGCAGAGGACTTCAAGGAGTTCATTGGTGAGAATGTTGAGGATGAAAATATATCTGTAGAGGATACACAGACGTTAGTATTCAACTATATAGATGCTGTCAATACTGATTTGGATAGAGACCGAATCAAGAAAGAAGTATCTGACCTTATGAAAGAAGCACAAAGCATGGAGATTGTATAGATGGGTCTGGGATTTAGTGATGGGTTCAAACCACCCGAAGGATTTTGGGAACACTATTGTCACATTGAAAACGATATCATCGGAACTGAAATTGGTTATGAGTGTAACTGGTGTGGGATGACGGAAGAAAAAAACAAATCGCTTGACAACTCCTAACCAGTGTGATATTATAACTAAATGATTAACTTTGAAAAATTAAGATTCAAAAACTTTTTGTCAACAGGTAATAACCTTACTGAGATTGACTTTGATGTGTCACCTACCACTTTGGTAGTGGGACATAATGGTGCGGGTAAATCGACTATGTTGGATGCTTTGTCATTCGGTCTATTTGGTAAACCTCATCGTAAAATTTCTAAACCTCAACTCGTCAACAGTATTAATCAAAAGGGTCTGTTGGTCGAAGTGGAGTTTAGAATTGGTTCACAGAAGTATAAGGTTGTCCGTGGTATCAAACCTAACAAGTTTGAAATCTGGGTCAATGGAAATATGGTGAATCAAAATTCTCATGCACGAGAATATCAACTCATGCTTGAGAATAATATTATCAAGTTGAACCATAAGTCCTTTCATCAAATCGTGGTTCTTGGGTCTTCATCCTTTGTGCCGTTCATGCAACTTACCTCTCAAGCGAGGCGTGAAGTGATTGAAGACTTACTTGATATCAATGTGTTCAGTAAGATGAACGGATTGTTAAAGGAACGAATGTCTATCCTGAAAGACCAGATTGGTGATAACGGTCACAAGTTGAGTATTGTCGAGACTAAAATTAATTCGCAGAAGAAATATCTTCGTGACTTGAGTTCAATAACTGCCCAGCAGAAGAAAGAAAAACTCGACACCATCAAATCTTTACAGGAAGACATTCGTGTCCTGAACGAGAAGAACGAGGAAATGACAAATGATATCACGGAGAAGTCCCCCTGTGTCATCGAGGGAACAGCTAAGGTATCTTCGGACATTACCTCTCTTGACAAATACATGGCGCAGTTCAAGACCCAACAGAAAGAAGTTGTCAAACAGGCAAAGTTCTTTGAGGATAATGATATCTGTCCGACCTGTTCACAAGAGATTGATGATAAAACCAAGAACTATCATCTTGACAGGTGCAAGACCAAAGCAGGGACTATCAAGAATGCACTCGACATGGGTGACCTACAGAGAAAAGAATTTCTGGGGAAACAAGAAGCCCTCCAAGTCCAGATGGATTGCCTACGGGAATGGCAATCAAAGGTTAACGCTAATAATCAAGAGATTAGGGCAATCAATCGGACAATCGATGGAATTAACGATGAACTGGTCAATCTCAACGAGGAAACTGGCGACCTCACAGAAGCGAACACTGAACTCGAAAACCTTCGCGTAGAGAAAGAAGGTCTGCAAGATGATAAGTATCGATTAAACGAACAGAATTCATATCATCGCATCAGTGCAGAGTTGTTGAAGGATACTGGTATCAAGACCAAGATTATCAAACAGTATCTACCTGTCATCAATAATCTGACCAATCAGTATCTACAGACTTTGGACTTCTTCGTTCACTTTGATTTGGATGAAAGTTTCACCGAAACAATTCGGTCACGACATCGTGACGCATTCTCCTATGACTCATTCAGTGAGGGAGAGAAACAACGTATCGACTTATCGTTACTATTTACTTGGAGACAGATTGCCAAGATGAAGAATAGTGTTGCAACAAATCTTCTTATTCTTGACGAGACCTTTGACTCATCCCTTGATGAAGAGGGTATCGAGAACCTGATGAAGATTATCGCAAGTCTGGGTGAGGACACAAATGTGTTTGTCATCTCTCACAAATCTGAACTGGAAGACGCAGCATTCCAACGCAGACTGGAGTTCGTGAAAGAAAAGAACTTCTCCAAGTTAAAAGCTGCTTGACAATCCTATCAGGATGTAGTATAATACACTTTATAAATTAGAAAAGGAATTTATTATGGAACTAACAGATACCACGTTGCAAGTATTGAAGAACTATGCAACAATCAATCCTAATATCGTAATCACAGAAGGTAGCGTTATCAAGACTATTTCAGTCGCTCGTAATGTTCTATCTACTGCACAACTCAATGAAGAGTTTCCGCAAGGTTTTGGAATCTATGACTTGAATGAGTTTCTGAATGTTCTATCATTGGTTGACTCTCCTCGTCTTTCATTTGAAAAAGACTATGTTGTAGTCGGTGACTCTACTGGTCGTTCCTCTGTGAAGTATTTTTTCTCTGACCCAGAGATGTTGACATCACCTGGCAAGGATATCAATATGCCAGAACCAGAGGTTAAGTTTACCCTAGATACTGATACGTTGGGTAAAGTCAAACGTGCGGCCGCTGCATTGGGTCATGAAGAGATTTCTATTACCCCAACAACTGGTGCAATCCGTTTGTCTGTTGTAGACAGTAAGGATGCAACATCTAATGCATTCTCTATCGAGGTAGAGGGTGACTATCCAGAAGGGGTTGACTTCAACTTTATTCTGAATGTTGGTAATGTGAAAGTTGTCAACGAAGACTTTGAGGTTGGGATTTCCTCTAAATTAATCTCACAATTTACGAGTAAACAATCTGCGATTGAATACTTTATTGCACTTGAAAAATCATCAACTTACGGAGCATAATGATGGCAAAAGCACAGAAAGACAATACTGCAATTTATGAACTAGGCAATCGCGTTTCTCGTTCAACCGTTGCGGTTATTGATACAGTAGTTCAACGAGGCGGTTTCAAAGGTGAGGAGCTCTCTACCATTGGTCAACTTCGCGACCAAGCAGTTCAAATTATCCAAATCTGCGAAGAGTATCAATCTGAACAAGGTGTCGAAGAAGATACCAAAGAGTAAGTCTGGCGTCCTCCTTTCCGCCGACTTGGGGTGGGGTGTGCGTCTCCTTTCCGCGCATCCCACCTTTTTCTTGACATATCACCTCTGATGTGATATACTTATTTTTTATTATGGAGAATGTATGAGTAATGAATTTCTGTGGGTTGAGAAGTATCGACCTCAAACTATTCAAGAAACAATCCTACCAGATGACCTGAAAGAAACCTTTCAGAAGATTATTGACTCTGGTGAGATACCCAACATGTTATTCACGGGGACTGCGGGTCTGGGTAAGACCACAGTTGCTCGTGCAATCTGTAACGAACTGGGTCTGGACTATATTGTAATCAATGGTTCAGAAGAAGGTAACATCGACACCCTGCGTGGTAAGATTAAACAGTTCGCATCGTCTGTCTCTCTATCAGGTGGATACAAAGTTGTCATCCTTGACGAGGCAGACTACCTCAATCCTCAATCTACACAACCCGCCCTGCGTGGGTTCATCGAAGAGTTCTCACAGAACTGTCGGTTCATTCTGACATGTAACTTCAAGAACCGTGTCATCGAACCCCTACACTCACGGTGCGGTGTGTATGAGTTCAATGTGAAGACCAACAAAGACCGTGCGACTCTGGGACAACAGTTCTTTCAACGGTGTCGTGACATCCTTCGTAAAGAAGAGATTGAGTTCAATAGTAAGACCGTTGCCAATCTGGTAATGAAACACTTCCCTGATTTTCGTAGGGGTCTGAACGAACTGCAACGGGGTAGTATCGGTGGTAGTATCACTACTGATATCATCGTTGAGGACAACAGTAAATATACTGACCTATATAAAAACTTGAAGGAAAAAGACTTCAAAAAAATGCGTCAGTGGGTCGTGAATAATATCGACCTTGAACCCGCATCAATCTTCCGTGGTGTATATGACAGTGTGGAAGGTAATGTCAAACCAGAGAGTGTGCCGCAACTTATTCTTATTCTTGCTGATTATCAATACAAGAATGCGTTTGTTGCAGACCACGAACTGAATTTAGTAGCGTGTCTTACAGAATGTATGGCAAATGTGGAGTATGTGTAAATGAATAAAGAATTTATTATATTTTGGTTAATCTTCTTCGGTCTCGGAGTCATTTCGATATGGAATGGTTAGTATTATTCCTAGTTATTAGTATCTATCTTGCCGTATATTGGGACTCCAATCACAGAGATTGAGATGGTTGCTGAAGAGATAGAACAAAGATGGGTAATAGACCGACAAGGAAAGAAACTTTTTCTCTTGAGATATTACTCTGAACATAATATATACGCTTACGTCAACGATGGCGCTGGGTATGGTTTTATCAAAGAGGATGCAATCAATGAGATATAAAACTTGGGAAAAAGTAATGGCTCGGTCTCTCGATTACTATATCGGGAGAACTGATGAGGATGAACCAAAAGTTCCTGTCCTAACAATGCGGCAGGCGAAGCGAGGATTATATATAAAGATAGTGCTTCAATTAGTCAATTGGTTGACTTGTTTCTTTATCATCGCGGGCGTAATCAGACATTGGGGGTAAACATGAAATATGTTAAAATTGGCGATAACGACCACATTCCAGAAGAACGAAGTTGGTATTACGATGACCACGGTAATCGTTTAGATAAACAAACTAACCAAGTTGTGGTTCTTGTTCCTACACTAAAAAACGACATAGAACGAGACCCTATGGTTCTTGTCAATGTCGAAGGAGAATGGATTCCTAAACAAATGGAGTTTGAGTTTGGATAAGTGGGATAAAGCGCATATGACAACAGCGAGTGTCTATGCAAAACTGTCATCAGCACAACGAATGCAAGTTGGTGCTATCCTTGTAAAAGATAATCGAATTATTTCTATTGGGTATAATGGTATGCCTTCGGGTTGGACTAACAATTGTGAAACAACAGATGAGTATGGAAATAATCTAAAAACGAAAGAAGAGGTATTACATGCAGAGACGAATGCTATTGCAAAGGTCGCGCAATCTAATGAATCAGCGAAGGCGTCTACTCTATACACAACATGCGCCCCATGTATCCACTGTGCAAAACTCATCTACCAAGCCGGCATATCAAGAGTTGTATACGGACACGGATATCGAGACAACAAAGGATTGACTTTCCTCAAACAATGTGATATACTACTTGAACAACTGGAGATTTAGATGAATCCCTTTGATTATGTAAATTCGATAAACTATACAAAGAAAGATGTGATGGAAGACGAGAAGACCTATAATGGGTTTATGGTCAACCGCAGTCTTTCTTACTTTCCTGATACTGTTGTTCTCGCAAATGAGATGAACAAATATCACCACCTAGACAACCGTCTACAATATCAATTTCTTATAAATATAGTTAGGAAACGGAAACGTTTTTCCAAATGGGTAAAACCTGAATTAGAAAATGACCTTGAGTTGGTGAAGGAATACTATGGCTATAGTAATGAAAAAGCAAGACAAGTCTTGTCACTCCTATCACCTTCTCAATTACAAACAATAAGAGAAAAGGTGAATAAAGGTGGAAGAAAGTAAATTAGCATCATGGAGTCCTGTGAACATGTTAGAGATTACTCTGGCAGAACCCGATGACTTCCTCAAAGTTCGTGAAACTCTGACCCGCATCGGCGTTGCATCACGCAAAGAAAATAAACTATTTCAATCATGTCATATACTCCATAAACAAGGACGATACTATATTGTCCACTTCAAAGAATTGTTTATGCTTGATGGTAAGAAAGCAAACCTAGAACAGTCTGATGTTGAGAGACGTAATACTATCGCAACGTTATTGTCAGATTGGGGTTTAGTAGAAATTCAAAATAAAGAAGTTGCACAAGACTGTGCGCCTCTTCGTCAAATCAAGATTATTGGTTACAAAGATAAAGACCAGTGGGAACTATGTCCAAAATACAACATTGGAAACAAATAGATTTTCAATCACATATTGACGAGGTTCGGAATAAAAAACATTGGTGGACAAGAGTAGATACCGAAGGATATAATTGGGAAAGACTAATGAAACTAGTCGATACCCATCCAGACGAACTCTACGACTGGAATCGTGAGAAACAACGTTTGGGTATGAACAGATTTCATCATCGAGATTCTGCACCACAGTTTGCAAAAGATATCCATAAAGATTTGGTAGATTTTCTAATTCCCAAAGCGCCTAAGAAAAAACCACACGAATATAAAAAAGGCGCACCGCATATTACCAACATCGCATTTGTTGGTTTCGGTCAATACTCTGGGTCATATCCTCGTCACAAAGATAGTATGGATGTCTTTCTTGTTCAGGTTATCAACAACTGTAAGATTACAATCGGGTATGATGAGAAACCTACCGACAAGGATGAGGTTCGTGTTATGACGCCAGGCGATGCAGTCTGGATACCACGAGGAACTTGGCATAAGTTAGAACCTAAAGTTTCCAGATGCACATTCTCATTTGGGTTTGAGAGTGACCCTGACTGTGACCCCGCATTCTTTGTTTAAGAAAGAGTTATTGAATGTATTTGAAAATATCTGGGTTCTAAAACATACTTGACAACATCAACCACTGCCTGTGGTGATTGACCAACATGGTCTTGCAATCTAGTCGCGATGTCTTGAGGTTTTATATTTACTATAGGTCGTGATGCACAATAGTCATCTTGTTCTTTTTTAGCTTTTCTATACTGTCTATACATATCATCCATCTGAAAATCCACATCAGTTAGTCTAGATGATATGTTTATTACAGTCCTGTTTTCATAATCTAACATTTTCAACATCTCAAGTTGTGAAGAGTCATACCCCGTTGGACTATGATTATATGCATTGTTGATGAATACATCATAATCTGAAAATGCAATTATCTGTCGGTGAGTATGATTAGAAATATCATACCCATTGGTTTTTGAGAAACCTTGAACCTCGTGTTCTTTGGATAGTTCATCATATAGTGCCTGACCAATACCGTTAGTATGACCAGTGATAACAATTTTCATTAAGGTCTTCCTTGACCACGATATGCTTTATGATTGCGTCTCTTATGTTTATTCATTGAACTGAAGATTGGTTTACGACCAATACTCGTGCCTTTTACTGTTGCTTCAATTCGAGTCGCAGTTTTTATTTTTTGTGCCATTTTTTTTCTCTCAGGGCTTGACATTCAAAATCTATACATTATATATAGTAATGAGAATGCCGATAACGGGTTCTTAAACTGTCTTGCTTAACAGGAGATGAAGAGACATGACCAATTTAGAAAAAACTTTATTCCCGAAATCCGCTTTCATTGGATTTGATAGACTATTGGATGATATGCAGTTCGCTGCGTCACACGCAAACGACCACTATCCTCCACACAATATCATCAAAGAAAATGATAACGAATATCTAATTGAACTCGCTATTGCGGGTTTCAGTAAAGATGATATCAAGATTTCACAGAAGGAGCGGTCTCTGAAAATTACAGGCACCTACCAATCAAAGGGTCGTGAAGTTATCCACCGTGGTATCTCGACTCGTAACTTTGAACGTAGATTCCGTCTGTCAGAGTATGTCCAAGTAACTGGAGCATCTTTTCAGGATGGTCTACTTGCAGTAACACTGAAGTTAGAAATCCCAGAAGAGAAGCAGCCTCGTCAAATCAATATCGATTAAACGAGGAAAATAAAATGACCGATATTAATCTTTTGTCAGCACTAGGTGTTGCAACTGTTGCCATGATGGCAGCAATTATTCAACCACTTATTAGTTGATATATGAGGGGGGACGGGTAACTGTCCCCCTAAATATTTTATTATGAAAGCATATATGATTGCCGACCTGAACAATCCAGTGTCGGTCAAATACACAGAGATTGCATTAGAGTCTTGGTCAAAACAAGATTTACTTGACATTGAAGTCATTCAGTGTTATACACCTGATACGATTTCAGACCTTGAACCTCTTTACAACTGGAAACCTCTGCTTCATGAAATGCAGAAGGGTAAGAACAGTTCTCCATCTGAGAGAGCAGGAGATATTTCTCACTGGCAACTCATCAAGAAACGGGCAGAGAGTCGGTCAAGATTCTATGTCATGGAACACGATTCATATCTACTTGATGCGGATGAATTCAAAAGACAATTTGACTTCACAATGGAGAATGGATTATCGTATGCGAACCACGGACTATTCATGTCCTGTTATTCATTCTCAAGACCCGCCGCTATTTTTATGAATGACTTATTGTTGAAACAGGAATTCCCTTTGAATGGTGGCCCTTACGGATGTGTAGAGAGGTTAGTCAAAACATATCTGTCAAACAATCGTGAAGACTGGGGCAGATATACATGGATGTGTCATCATCCTAATCCACCACATGTAAATGTGGGAAGAACAGCGTCTGACCTTTACAACACATACAACAATAATGCAAAGGCCAGTCCTTTCAAACTTGCATCGACACAGGTTATATCTAAGTCAATAGGAATCACTCAAGAGCATGTTGGGGTAAAAAAAGCGCCATGGGAGAGAAACCACACCACAAGAAATGGATACAAAATTATTGATTGACAAATGTCGCGCACTCGTGTATAATGTAAATGTATCATGAGGAAAAACTATGGACTTTTACACATCTGTAGACCGTTTCGGTAACCAGTTATTCTATCGCGGATATTCTGGTGGTCAAGCGGTCAAAAAGAAAATCCCTTTCAAACCCACACTCTTTGTGAATGGTGACACAGGTAGTGGGTGGTCTTCTCTAGAAGGCGCTTCGGTTGAACCCATCGAGTTTGACTCCATGCGAGATGCAACCGACTTCACCAAACGATATGAACACGTTGACAACTTCAAGACCTATGGTATGAACAACTTCGTATCACAGTTCATCGCACAACGATTCCCCAACGAAATTAAATATGTCCGTGATGATATCATCGTATCGACTATTGATATTGAAGTTCAGTCAGATGAAGGTTTCCCTGAACCTGACAAAGCAGACTATCCTGTTATCTCTATCTGTATCAAATCTAGTAAGGAAGACTTCTTTCGTGTCTGGGGTCTGGGTGACTACCAAGCACCTGATGGGGTATACTTCATTCAATGCGAAGACGAGTTGGAACTCATCTCTCGTTTCATTGACTACTGGTCGCAACACGGTATGCCTGATGTGGTGACAGGTTGGAACAGTAAAGGTTTTGACCTTCCATATCTAATCAATCGCACTCGTAAAGTAATCGGTGAGGAGTCTATCAAGAAGTTCTCTCCGTGGGGTGTGGTCAATAAGAAGACTGCTCGCGCAAACAAGTTCGGTATGAAAGAAACAAATACCTATGACATCATGGGTGTCGCGCAGTTGGACTACTACAATCTATTTCAAAAGTTCACTTACAATACTCTAGGTCAACAAGAGTCCTATCGACTTGACCACATTGCGTTTGTCGTTCTGGGTGAACGTAAACTATCCTATGAAGAGTATGGTAATCTGTATACTCTCTATAAGGAAGACTATCAGAAGTTCATCGACTATAATATTCGAGACGTTGAACTGGTAGACAAACTGGATGAGAAGTTGGGTCTCCTTGACCTTGCGTTTACCCTTGCATATAAAGGCGGGGTGAACTATGAAGAGGTTCTTGGAACGACTACTATCTGGGACACAATCATCTATCGGATTCTCAATCAACAGAAGATTACAGTTCCCGCAAAGGTTGAAAAACCAAAGGGCGACTATGCGGGTGGTTATGTAAAAGAACCGCAAGTCGGGTCACATGATTGGGTTACTTCCTTTGACCTCAATTCTCTATATCCTAATATTATTGTGCAATACAATATGTCTCCCGAAACTGTGGTGGACGGTATCACTCACACTTCGGTTGAACATATGTTGCGAGGGGTTACCGATACAGACCCCGAATATGCACTCGCACCTTCAGGTGTCCGTTTCAGACGAGACAGAGAAGGTATCATTCCTAGTGTCATTAAACAGTATTACTCTGAACGCCGTGTCATCAAGAATCAGATGTTAGAGGCGCAACAAGAGTATGAACAAACTCCCACCAAAACACTTGCAAACAAAATCGCAACAATGGACAATCAACAGATGGCGATTAAAATCCTCATGAACAGTTTGTATGGTGCGTTGGGTAACCGATGGTTTCGTTACTTTGACCAAAGAGTTGCGGAGTCCATCACCCTTGCGGGTCAGTTGTCAATCAAGTGGGCAGAACGTGCAGTCAATAAAGAGATGAATACTCTTCTCAAGACTGATGACTCTGACTATGTGATTGCGATTGACACTGACTCGCTCTATATTAATATGAGTAAGATTGTTAATCAGTTCAACCCCAAAGACCCTGTGAAGTTTCTTGACAAGATTTGTCGTGACCACTTCGAGACTGTTCTGGAAAAGTCCTATCAGGAACTTGCAGACTACACCAACGCATACGTCAATCGTATGGAGATGGGTCGTGAGGTGATTGCAGACCGTGGTATCTGGGTTGCAAAGAAACGATACATTCTCAATGTTCATAACTCTGAGGGTGTGCAGTATGCAGAACCTAAACTCAAGATGATGGGTATCGAGGCAATCAAGTCATCTACTCCCCAAGTCGTGCGCGATAAGATGAAAGAAATGTTTCGTATATTGGTCAAGGGTTCAGAATCAGAAACACAATCTTTCATTCGCGACTTCCGAAATAAGTTCACTGGTCTACCCGCCGAGGACATCTCATTTCCTCGTGGGGTGTCAGACATAGATAAGTGGTCTGACCGTAAGACTATTTACAAAAAGTCTACACCAATTCATGTTCGTGGTGCATTACTATATAATCATTATACAAAACAGATGCCTCGTTATGAGACAGTCAAGAATGGTGAGAAGGTAAAGTTCATCTACTTGAAGACACCAAACCCAATCAAGGAGAATGTCATATCCTATCCTGTCAACCTACCACGCGAACTTGCACTCGCAAAATATGTGGACTACGACAAGATGTTTGAGAAGACTTTCCTTGACCCGCTTGAACCAATCCTTGATGCGGTTGGTTGGAGCGCAGAACCTAAAGCACAGTTGGATATGTTCTTTGCATGATTTGAATATACATGATGATTTTCTTGATGACTTCTGGGAGATTCGTAGAGAAGCAGAAAAGGTTCAGTATCAGACATTAAGTTCGTCAAACTTTTTGATGAATGTAAAAGAAGGGTGGACAGGACTCCGCACGCTTGATATCAAAACAAAATATCCTGAAGTCACTCGCAAGATTGAAGAGACAACGGGTAAGATAGTTGACCGACTTCACTTTTATCGTATAGACGGAAAAGAGAAAGAATGGTTACAGAGTAATCCAGATAGAGCATTAACACCACATACAGATAGGTATCCGTGGGCGGGTGTCATCTATCTCTGGGGTAATACGGGAACATACTACAACGGAGAACTCGTAGAATTTAAGAAGAATCGATTTGTCTGGTATAATGGACAAGAGTTACACATGCCCGAACTGGTTGACCAAGACCGTTGTGTGATTGTTGTATTCATGCTTGACAAATGATGAAGGGTATGATATAGTTACATAATGAATTATTCTTTGACAATATTCAAGAATACGTTTGACAACAAGACTCACCGTGTTCAAGAGTTCGACTCTTGGGACGGTCTTGAGTCTTTGTTATATTCGTTATCAAAACAGAAAGGTGAAAAAGGTGGAAGTAATTCTTCTCCTCTTATTAGTCCTGCTCGTTATATTTCCGATACTACGAGGTCTAATAAGAATGTTGATGTATGGGGTGGTTGGGCTGCTCTTGATGTTGACGATTTCGTGGTGGTTGGTGACCTAGAGTCTGTATTGCAAGAGAAGTTTGGTGAGTATTACTACATCTGTTATTCGACTGCATCATCCACATTAGAACAACCAAAGTTTCGATTGGTCTTTCCGTTGACCCGTGAGGTTCATAGTAAAGACCTACCGCACTTCTGGTTTGCGATGAACAAAGAGTTTGATGAGTTGGGAGATGAACAGACCAAAGACCTGTCGCGCATGTATTATGTTCCCGCGCAGTATCCTAGTGCATACAACTTCATCTTCACCAACAAGGGTGTCAAGATTGACCCTGACATGTTGATGAACAAACACTCATATGTGGAGACACAGGGTAAGACTTTCATGGACAGACTGCCTCCTGAACTACAGAAGGCGGTAATCGAACATCGTAAAAACTCCCTAGATAATATTGACATAAACTGGACATCATATCGTGACTGTCCTTTCTTTCCTAAACGGTTGGAACAAGAGTATCGTGCAATCACGGGAACAGGTTGGTATCACAAGATGTATCAGATTATGATTGCGATTGCTGGTAACGCAGTATCTAAAGGTTATCCAATCAGTGCGAGTCAGATATCACAGTTATGTTCTGAGTTAGACCGTGAGACTGGTAACTGGTATGAGAACCGTCCTCTTGACAAAGAGGCAGACAGAGCATTGGAGTATATTTACAGAAATGGTTAAGAAGTTTGAAATAGTTCAGGGTAGAAAATCTGAAAAAGATAAGATACTCAAGTATAATGGCAAGGCAGTTGCATTTGAAGATGTGGCCATGATGTGTATTTTTTTCATGGGTAATGAAGATAATTTGTATCCACCATCGCGGGGTTACAAAGGTGCAGAAATGTTCAAAGATTATATCAAAGAAGTTCTAGAGACGAGACGTATTCCAAAAGACAGTAAATATGCAATAAGAAAAAATCATGGAGTTGTTAAAGTATGCGAATACTAATAACTGGTGCTGCGGGTTTCATCGCTAGTCATCTTGCAGATTCGCTTTTGGAAGATGGGTTTGATGTTGTCGGTCTGGACAACTACAATACATTCTATGACCCTGCACTCAAAAAGAATCGTGTAGAATACTTTGGACATGAAGTCTATGAGTGTGACCTCAAGGATTTTGATGACCTTGACCAAGCGTTCAATACGCTCAAACCGCATATGGTTGTCCATCTTGCCGCTCGTGCAAATGTGCGTGACTCGTTTGGTAAAGAACAAATCTATCATCAGGATAATATTGATGCAACACAAAACCTGATTGAAGTATGTAAGATGTATAATGTTCAGAAGATTGTGTATGCATCAACCAGTTCTGTCTATGGGGGAACGCCCATACCGCCTACAGGTTGGGTAGAAGACCAAGTGACTGGTCATCAGTTGAACGCATATGCATATACCAAGTGGGTGAATGAATGTCAATTCAAAATCTCTGGTCTGAACAATGTGGGTCTTCGGTTCTTTACCGTATATGGCCCGTGGGGTAGACCAGATATGGCACTATTTCAATTCACTGATAATATCGTGAAGGGTAAACCAATTCAGGCATTCAACTATGGTGAAATGAAAAGAGACTTCACCTATGTCGGTGATATTGTCAATGGTATCAAGACGATATTGTTTGAAGATGTCCCATCCAATGAAATCTTCAACATTGGTCGAGGTAAACAAGTAGAACTGATGCACTTTATTAAGTGTATAAGTAAAGAGTTAGGTAGGGAAGCAGACATTGAACTCGCTCCCCGTCATCCAGCGGATACGTTGGAAACTTGGAGTAACACTGGGAAACTCCGAGAACTGGGTTACAAACCCAAAGTGAATATCGAACAAGGCGTTGAAGCATTTGTTCGTTGGTATAAAGAGTATTACGGAGTAAATTAATGAGTGAAGAAGTTAAAAAAATGCGTATGGGTGTTGTTGGACATGGGTTTGTCGGCAGTGCAGTTGATTATGCATTTACCCATGATGAAATTGAAAAGTTTTATGTTGACCCAAAACATAATACAACAATTGACCAATTGATAGATTGGAATCCACATGTAACTTTTATTTGTGCGCCGACACCAATGGCGGATAGTGGGTTCGTAGATGCATCAATTGTTGAAGATGCTGTTTTGAAATTATTGGAACATACCGAAGGTGGTGTTGTTGTAAAATCAACTATACCGCCTGATGTCGTTGACCGAATCGTAGGGTCTGTCTTTGAAGATGATATCAAACGATTGACCTTTAATCCAGAATTCCTCACAGAGTCCAGTGCAAAAGAAGCATTTGTTCTTGCAGACTATCATATTATTGGTGGTCATCCTGACGCATGTAAAGGTCTTGCACAACTGTATGACATCTATAGTCTCTGCACAGCGAAAGAGTTTTTGTTTATGTCTGCTGCTGAGGCCTCATTTGTTAAATATGGCGTGAACTCATTCCTTGCAACGAAGGTTACTTTCTTTAATCAACTCTATGATTCAATTCAAAGATTTGGATGCAACTTCCCAACTATTGTGAATGCAATTGGTAGAGATGAACGTATCGGTGTTGGTCACACTCGCGTGCCAGGTTATGATGGCAAGCGTGGGTTTGGCGGCGCATGTTTTCCCAAAGACACAAAAGCATTTACAATGTTTGATAAAGACTTGACATTAGTTGACAAATGTGTTAGTATAAACAATGAATATCGTAAACAGTATGAATTAGATGAACGTGAGGAATCAAACAATGTCGATTATGGACAAACTGAAGAAGAACTCGAAAATCAAGACGACAGAGGTTCTGTCGAATAGTAAGTTCTTCACTGAACAAGATATGGTGCCAACCAATGTTCCAATGGTGAACGTTGCGTTGAGCGGAAGTATTGACGGTGGTGTCACGCCAGGACTTACAGTCCTCGCAGGCCCAAGCAAGCACTTCAAGACCTCTTTCGCCCTGCTGATGGCGGGTGCATACCTGAAAGAGAAAGAAGATGCAGTTCTGCTCTTTTATGATAGTGAGTTTGGTTCGCCCCAATCTTACTTCGAGCAGTTCGGGATTGACACTAGCCGAGTTCTGCATACGCCGATTGCGAATGTAGAGGAACTCAAGTTTGATTTGATTGGTCAACTTGAGGAACTGACACGAGAAGATAATGTCATCGTTGTCATCGACTCCATTGGTAACCTTGCATCTAAGAAAGAACTCGAAGATGCAATCAATGAAAAGTCGGTTGCAGATATGTCTCGTGCTAAAGCATTGAAAGGTCTGTTCCGTATGGTAACTCCCTACCTGACCATGAAGAACATTCCAATGCTTGCCGTCAACCATACATATAAAGAGATTGGTCTCTTCCCGAAAGACATCGTAGGTGGTGGCACAGGTATCTACTATAGTGCCGATAACATTTGGATTCTTGGTCGCCAACAAGACAAACAAGGCACAGAGATTAAAGGTTACCACTTCATCATTAATGTAGAGAAGTCACGTTATGTTAAAGAGAAAAGTAAAATCCCTATCTCTGTTTCTTGGGAAGGTGGTGTCCAGCAGTTTAGTGGTCTCCTTGATGTTGCTTTGGCTGGTGGTTACGTTGTTAAGCCTTCTAATGGATGGTATAGTGTCGCTGGTGATGAGAAGAAAGTTCGTCAGACAGAAACACTCACGAAGGAATTTTGGACTCCAATCTTCGAAGGAACAGACTTCGCAGAGTTCATCAAGTCCCAATACTCAATCGGACTCGCACAAAAAGTAGACATGGATGAGATTGTAGATGCCGAATGATATCGAAGAAAAATTAAGTGAGGATGTCCACTATAAGATAATTCCTCAATCAGACGCCGCTGACGGTTGGGATGTTCGTCTTCTTGAAGAATATCCTGAGACAGTAATTAGATATGGCAGTGTTAAGATTGTTGAAGAAGGTGATGACGGATATCTCAAATATGATATGGAAATTGTATTCACACCTGACCCCGATTTAGATATAGACGAAGACTTGCCATTTCAGATATATTGTGGTAGAATACTATCTTCAATAATCGAACAGTCCATCCACGATGGGTCTATGATTGCATCTGATGATAAAACAGGTGAAATGTATGCCGCTGATGAAATGCACGAACAAGTAAAGGAACTTATTGAAGATGAATATCAATCTGGAACAGACAGTATTGAGGAACTTACTGACTAATGAAGAGTATATGCGTAAAGTTCTTCCGTTCATTGCGCCTGATTATTTCGAGGGTGTATACCGTGGTCTCTTTAAGGAGATTGCAAAGTTTGTTGCGGATTACAATAAACTTCCGACTCTCGAAGCATTCAAGATTGAGATAGACCAGAACAATCGTCTGGGTGAAGATGACTATCGCATCGCACTTGAACTCCTACCAAATATCTTCACACCCGAACCCGAAAACCTAGAGTGGTTGATTGAACGCACAGAGAAGTGGTGTCAAGACCGTGCAGTATTCAACGCAGTGATGGAGAGTATCTCTATCATCGATGGTAAACATGCAACCCTACAAAAGAATGCAATACCTGATGTCTTGAGTAAAGCATTGGGTGTTACCTTCGATACCAATATCGGTCACGACTATCTTGAGAATGTAGATGGTCGTTATGACTTCTATCATGAACAGGAAGAACGTATTCCGTTTGACCTAGAACATTTCAATATGATTACTAAGGGTGGTCTGCCTAACAAGACATTGAACATCGCACTTGCGGGGACTGGTGTTGGTAAGTCATTGTTCATGTGTCATGCCGCTGCATCGGGTCTCTCACAGGGACGTAATGTATTGTATATTACTATGGAGATGGCAGAGGAACGCATCGCAGAACGGATTGACGCGAACTTGTTGAATGTTCCGATTGACCAGTTGGAGAACCTGTCGAAAGATATGTTCACTGACAAGGTATCACAGATTGCTGCCAAGACACAGGGTAAACTTATTATCAAAGAATATCCTACAGGTCAGGCAAATACATCGCACTTCCGTGCGTTGTTGAACGAACTGAAACTCAAGAAGAACTTTGTTCCAGAGATTATATTTATTGATTATCTAAATATATGTGCGTCATCACGAATGAAAGGAATGGGCGGTGCTATCAACTCATATTCATACATTAAAAGTATTGCAGAAGAAATTAGAGGACTCGCAGTCGAGTTCAACGTTCCGATTGTATCTGCAACGCAGACGACTCGTTCAGGTTATTCTAATGACGATGTTGGGCTTGAAGACACATCCGAATCTTTTGGACTACCCGCTACCGCAGACCTCATGTTCGCACTCATCTCAAACGATGAACTAAATAATCTGGGTAAGATACTGGTCAAACAGTTGAAGAACAGATACAACGACCCGACCAAATATAATAGATTTACTGTGAAGGTTGACCGTTCTAAGATGCGTCTATCAGATGATGATGATGGTGATGATAATAATGTCATTGATGCTCGACCAGTATTCGATAAATCAGAAGCCGCAGAACGATTCAAGAATTTTAAGTTGGAGTAAACATGGACGCATTATTACATACAATCATTGTCCTATTGACAATATTCTTTTCCTTCTGGTTTGGTCTCTTTCGTGGTTATATGCGTGGACTTGACGAGGGAGTCGCAGAGGGTTCTGCAATCGCATTGAAACAAACGCTTGAATATATGCGTAGTAAACACGATATACATATCACGGACTATGATATCAAATTGGCATCAGAGTATATAAGAAATGACAGAAGTTAATCTTATCGAAGTTAACGAGCCTTGGAAACATTACATAGTTGAAAATTTCCTAGAAGTTGATGATTTCAAAGAACTGGAAAAATGGGTAGATAGTCTTCCAAATGCCGAACCTAAAGACCGATACAATGAATGGGTTACCGATTCATCAAAGGTTGTTAAGGCAAAAGAAAGATTTGAAAACTTATTATCAGAAATAAATTTTGTTCCAAGAATACCATACAGGATTGAAGTTGAGTATAATAGTGTAGGTCAGGATTATGATTACCCAATACATACTGACTCCCCAGATAAATTTGTTACTTTGGTATTATATGTTTCCCCAGAGGATAATCAAGGCACTCGCATTCATAATTCCGATAAGACTTTTCATTCGGAAGTAAAGTGGAAAAAGAATTCTGGACTATTATTTGAGAGAAAAGATGATACTTTTCATACATACAAATCAAAATTTTCATCTAGAAAGACAATAAATATTATCTGTCTAGAAGAGAAGAATCAAAAACTAGGTGGTCGGAGATATTAAAAAATGACAGAAGTTAATCTTATAGCGTTGAGTAAACCGTCTGCAATAACGGACTGTAAGACTGCCGCTGAATTGATTGCGTATACCGCACGAGTAAGTAATCCAACAAATCAAAACAACACCGCAACTGCGCCAAAACTGTTGAGGTATTTGATTAAGGAAAATCATTGGTCACCATTTGAGATGGTGCATATGACTCTTGAAATCAAAACGACTCGTGATATCGCACGACAAATGTTACGACATCGCTCGTTCTCGTTTCAAGAGTTTTCTCAACGATATGCAGAGGCGACTGAATGGCAGAAACGTGATGCAAGACTTCAGGACTTGAAGAACCGTCAGAACTCTATGCCAACAGATGATGAAGAACTGCGCGAAATGTGGGATACAGTTCAGGAAAAATTGATTAAGAATGCAGAAGACGCATATAAATGGGCATTAGAAAGAGGGATTGCAAAGGAACAAGCGAGAGCAGTTCTACCCGAAGGTAATACAATGTCCACTCTCTATATGTCTGGAACTTTGCGTAGTTGGATTCACTATTGTCAACTTCGCCGTGGTCATGGAACTCAACTTGAACATATCGAAATCGCAGACATGTGTTGGGACATTATCGGTGTCCACTTCCCTGATATCATAGAAGCACTCAATGACTGAGATTGTAATCCGTAATAAAGAGTTTCTCAAAACTCTGGACGACACACTTGATAGATTTCTACCACACACCGACAAGATGATAGAACTTAGTTCGCATCTCGGCCCTGCTCCAATCGGAGAGGGTGAACAGTATTGTAAACCTGACCATCTGTGGGAAGTTATGGAACGAGACCACATTGGATTTCCTGAAGAGGGATATGGGTTTCAGGTGTCGCATGGTGCATCTGTTCTTCCCGAAATATTTGAACCACTCAAACTATGGACAAAGAATGAACTGGTTCGTATCTTCGGTGCGAACAATAACTCTTTAACATCATACTATCCGCCCAAAGGGTTTGTCGGTTGGCACACAAACTGGAATGCCTTTGGATATCAACTCATTCTCACATGGAGTGAGGGTGGTGATGGATACTTTACTTATTATGATAAGAAGAATGATGAGTTTGTCAAACACGAAGATGTCAAAGGATGGCAGGCTCGGTGGTATCGATTTGGTCGCTGGGACGAAGAAGAACACCACTGTTGGCACGCTGCATGGACTGAATGTCCCCGTTTCACTCTTGCGTTTAAGTTTCCTTATGGAAACCTCACAGAGAAACACGACCAAGCATATGACGCAATCCAAGACTTAATATATGATATAGAAAATGGTTGACAAACCTGTCTGGTTTTGATATAATATGAAAATGAAAAATGAAACTATTACAAGGATTGCCCTAGTAGGTCTACTAGCGTTTTCTGTATTCAGTGTTATAAACATTGCAGTTAATATATTTTTAACTGAGAAAGAAGTTTTGGTTCAACATGTTATGAGTGAACCTAAAACTCTAATCATTGAAGAACTGCCTCACACACAAGATGATTTGGAATGTCTTGCACTTAATCTTTATCATGAAGCTCGAAACGAATTAGATGCGGGACTATATGCAGTTGCGGATGTAACACAAAATCGTGTTGCAGACCCTAGATGGCCTAATACAATATGTGATGTTGTGTATGAGGCACAAATGTATACTGGGGTCAGTGGTAAAGAGTTTCCTAAACGTAATCAGTGTCAATTCTCTTGGTATTGTGATGGTCGTGATGACGAACCCCGTCAAGGTAGGTCATGGGAAAAATCCAAATACATTGCAAGAATGTTCTTGACACACGATGAGTTTCGTGGTATAACAGAAGGTGCGACACACTATCATGCAACCTATGTGAGTCCTCGTTGGGCAACTGCAAAGGGTATGCATATGGTGGGTCAGATTGGTGAACATATATTTTATAGGTGGAAGTAATGATGATTCAATACAAATACGATGAAGACATGTATCTTGACGAGTTGACTGCATATGTCGATGCAACATATGGCGAACACTACTCACAGAACAAATATCAAGCAACCGAATTTATTATTGACGGTGGTCATGGTGACGGTTTCTGTATCGGTAATATTCTAAAGTATGCACAACGATATGGTAACAAAGATGGTTACAATCGTAAAGACCTGTTGAAAGTGTTGCACTATGCACTCATTCAACTTCACGTTCATGATGCTTATGGGAGAGACGACAATGAATCGTAAATTAAAACGCACAACAGATGTTGCAATTAAGGGCGTCAAGTATATTGACGCAGAAATGAATATGTGGGCAGACAAGTATTCTGGTGGTGGTGCAATACCTAAATCGGTTAAAAGAAGAGTCGCTCGTCTGGTTGAGGCTCGAAAAGTTGCTGTTGAAAAAGAAAACACTACACCCGAACCTTTAAATGAAATCGAACAAAAAATTCAAGAAATGGCTTGACAATTTCTTTTTGTTATGATATTATAAGTTATCATCGGAATTAAGGATGGTTGGCTACAGTAAAGTTCCTCGATTGAGGTGTAGGGTGCGTGTTTCCAATGATATTTTATAATGTTGTTTTGAATATGAAATTCACGAAAGGAAAAGTTATGAATTTTGTTACTGGTAATTTTGATATTGTAGGAACACATCTACAAGGAACAATCAACACATCATACAATCGTTTGGTTGATGTGTTTGGTAAACCCACAGAGTTTGCATCTGATGATGGTAAAGTCCAAGCAGAATGGGCAATCAAGTTCAATGATGGAACTCTCGCCACAGTCTATGACTGGAAAGAAGATAAGTCAATGTATGAGGTTCGTGAATGGCACATTGGTGGTTATTCAGATGCCGCTGTTATGAATGTTGTGGATGAAGTGATATGAAGTTTCTTCTGATTGTCGCTTCAATGAATATGGAAATATTGTATCCGTCAGAAGAGATGTGTGATTTGGCGGCAATAAAGTTCCGTGAACTCTACAAGGAGGCAATCTGTGTTCCTGCTGGGATACAAGAAGAAGACCAGATGGTCAAGATGTTTAGATTGATGAAGGAGTTTGTTGAAAATGTCGAACCAAAGAGCCGCTAAAAAATCCAAACCTATGGGTGACGGAAACCTGATGAAGACTATGTTGTTCTTCAAGGCATGTAAAGAAGTTCTTGAAGAGTATGGTCATGATGATGCTGCATTCTACTTTGAACAGTTAGAAACGCACATGCGAGATGGTGGCACTCTTGACCAGAACAAAGCGGGAAATATTCTTGGAGTATAAATAATGGTGTTAATTCATAGATTTTTATCGTATTCGTTGAAGCAAACTGAAAGATAGACTGGACGGGGGTGCGATACCCCCCGCCTCCACCAAACCCCCTCTGAGGGGGCGAAATAGGTTCGACAGGTATCAAGTAGGAATGTGGAGAATAGGTGCGGAAGCCACCTGTGAGTCGGACGGGCAATCCCATCCGCAAGAGCGCAACAAACTCGTAAGTGCAAACGATAATTACGCACATGAGGATTACGCCCTCGCGGCATAATCTTCGGGGTCAGGGGACGCCTAGCAACAGAAGTCCCCACTTTTATATTAGGAGATATCATGATTAGATTTATTACATTATTTGTGGCGTTAGTATTCACTACGCCAGCATATGCAGAAGAAACAATTGTTGAAATGTTGAATAAACGAGACGATGGCGCTCGTATGGTATATTCAGAAGATGTTACATACATCAATGCAGGCGACACAATCAAATGGTTGCCGACTGATAAAGGTCATAATGTTGAGTTTATTGCAGGGCCAGAAGGTTATGAATTACCCAAACGTTCTAAGTTCAACAAAGAAGTCTCATTGACATTCGATGTGCCGGGCGTATATTTGTATCAATGCACACCTCATAAGGGTATGGGTATGATTGCACTTGTTGTTGTTGGTAATGATACATCGAATTTGGCACAAGTTGCGGCGACTAAAGTATTTGGTGGTAGTAAGAAGAAGTTACAAACTCTTGCTGCTGGAGTATCTTTAGGTAAATAAAATGGATAAGTTTGGATTTATTATTGATAAAGTAAGCGTTAAAGTTATTTTACTATTACTTGCCTATGTTGGTATTTTATTTTGGAGTGTAAAATGAGAAAATTTATTTATGATAGTTGGAATACAATCTTCGACCACAATATGAGCCCCTTGAAAAATATTCCTGATGTCCATGTAAGACATATGGTTTTACAAGTGCTCGCTTATATGTGGGTTATTGCATTTAGTGTTGCAATCGGTAGTTGGTCTGGATTTCTTTGGTCGATGTTGGGTCACATTGCACTGCTTACCGCAATCACAGTAACAGTAGCAACATATAAGGTTGCAGAAATAAGACCAAATACGTTTTTGGAATGGGGTTACAATCCTTCACCAAATCCAGGCAGAAGAGTTGATGGAGAACACGAATAATCCTAACGGGGTTTAGCACAGTCTGGTAGTGCGCTCGCTTTGGGAGCGAGAGGTCGGAAGTTCGAATCTTCCAACCCCGACCAACAAATAGGATATATAGTTGTATGAAAGTAAGAACTCTAAAAAACAACGCAGTCGAAGCTTATGACTTTGATATCTACTCTGACGAGAATATCGCAGACTTGGGTAGACTTGTCGCGAATGAGTCTGTCGTTCTGGTAGACCAGAAACTAGACCAGAAGAGAACCTATGATGTTCAGATGCAGTGGGGTAGTCCCGCACACTCAATCGTTCACCTTGCCACATCGGTAGGGACAATGAAGGGTGTTCATTGGAATAGTCTTCGACTGAATATTCTTAACGGTTCATCAGAGATTGAACCAGACTATCGCAACACCATGTCGGTTGTTACCTATCAGAGAAATAAGAAAGGTAGACCGAAGGGTGTTTTTGCGAATGGCATATTGGGTTGGCACAGTGACCAAGTTGCCCTCAATGATGGAGACCGTATCATTGGTTTGGTTTCGGTTGAACATACCGAAGGGTCACAGACTGCATTTCTTTGCACCAAAGAAGCATATAACAAACTGAATCACGAAGACAGAACGATGGTTGATGAACTCCAGAGTGTGTATCGTTGGAACAGAAAAAACTTTACGGGTAATCTGATTGACGAACAGAAACAGATGGTCAGATATAATCAAGTCCCTGTCGATGGTATGATGTGTAAACTACAACAGTCAACACCGTCTGGTGTGAAGGGTATTCACTTCCCTGGCACTCTCTTCCATAAGTTCGATGGTATGACCGAAGAAGAAAGTCTGAAGTTCAAGGAATATCTCTGGGAGAAAATCAATCGGCCTGAATACATCTACACTCACGACTGGAAGGACGGTCAGGTTGTCTACATGGAACAGAACATCACTCTACACGCCCGTCCAACCGATATCATAGATGGTAATATGCGTAAGTTGTGGCGTAATATTTCATATATGGACAAACTATATTCAGGCGAGGGCCACAAAGATGAGTATACGGTGGACGGTAAAGTAATGGACGGTTCTGAATTCTTAACTTTGGTTGATGATATTCGAAGAGAAGAGTATGAGTCTGGAAGAAAAATTGCTGTCTAACATCGATACTCTTCTAACAGACTATCGTGTAGTAAAAGACAAATCAAAGAGAATACCAAATAAAGAACAGAACTCGTTTGGTAAGGGATGGGATACTGTCATACTAAAATACGGTAGACCTTCTAAAATCAGTTATCTGATACCAAATACTTTTGAACTATTATTAGATGAGAGAATACGAGCCGCGCACTTTATAACTCTCTATCCTAAATCGTTTGTTCCCGCCAACACAAAAATCAAATACTATGATGATGCAGTGGTTCATCATATACCTTTGATTATTCCAGAAGGTGAAACTGGAATGATATTTTCAGATAATTATGAACTCAAGAAGTGGAAGATGGGTGAAACACTCACCTATGATGGAAGTAGAACATATGCGGGGTATAACTTTACTGACGAGGAACGAGTTATACTTCATATAGTTCAATAGATACGGTTGGTCGCGAAATAGACCCGCGAGACGCCCACGGTTAGCGTCTCATTTTTTTGTCCATTAAGACCTCTTTGCGTATAAATAGGCATGAGGTAAGTAAATGGAACAAGTGTTCACAATCATTGCTGAACTGGGTTTCCCTATTGCTGCCGCCTTAATTGGTGGTTTTTTTATGTTTCTGACCCTACGATATATCATGGATGGTGTTATCGGTCAGGTGAAGGGAATACACGGTATCGTATCAGCACTCGATAATCGAGTAAAGACGATGAATCATGACCTGATTCGTCTCGATACAACTATGTGTGTCGTTTTAGGAATAAGACCAGACCTGAATCGTATCTCCCGCGCAGACGGTAAAAACGATGCGAGGAGAGACTGATGGATGTTATAACCGCAATTAAAGATTTCGGTTTTCCTATTGTAGCGGCGGTTGGTATGTTGTATATGATTTATTTCGTCTGGAAAACAATTACAGAGAAGATTGAAGTCTTTCTATCTGAAACTCAAACTACACTGGTTGGTTTGATTGACCGTGTTCGTATGTTGGACAATGATATCATTCGTCTACAACAAAAACTTGATACAGCGATTGAAGTAAAGAGAAGAGAAGATGAATCAAAAGAATAGAGATATGTTTCGTAAATCTATTGGGCCAAATATCTGGTCAGGAGCAGATTTATGGAAAGCATTTATCGTTGGCGTAGTGGTTGGTATAATAGTGTTCTGGACAACAGATGCGATAGGCGCACCAATCGAATACAGTTTCAAGTCGCCATCATTCAATGGTGTCAATCAGTCATCACACTATCTGACGATTGAGAATCAAGAAACATCACGCAAAGAAGCAATAAAACAAGAATTAGAAGACTTACAAAAACAATTAGAACGAGACGCAAAGAATACGACACTTGCTAAGTTTATACGAAATGTAGAAAGTCGAATTTACTCTACACTGTCCAGACAACTTGTGGAAGAGATGTTCGGTGAGAACCCATCAGATTCAGGTGAATTTGAGATTGAAGGCGCGGGTATCTCATATGTAAAAGATGATTTAGAAAACGAAGTGGAGTTAACGGTAACTGATGAAGATGGTAGCCAGACTGTCATTGTTATTCCTATCGGCGATTTTGGTTTCTAGTTGCACGACCCACAAATGGGATGTCCCCTCGCAACCAGAATCAGCAAAAGTTCAAGTGGCTCTTCTGACAGAAGAATTACAGAATATTGAACCTCCGATACGAAGACCAACGGTGGCGTTATATGCGTTCACCGACCAAACAGGACAGAAGAAACAAAACGCAAACGGCGGAACATCATTTAGTTCTGCGGTTACCCAAGCACCAGAAGTTTATCTGATTCGTGCTTTGACTCGTGCGGCTAACGGTCAGTTCTTTAAGGTGGTTGATAGGTCTGCACTAGATTGGTTAACGAGAGAGAGACAACTCATAAGACAGACACGAAGTTCTTATGAAGGTGATGGTGCAAAAAAATTACCGGCATTGACCTTTGCTGGTATGATAATTGCAGGCGGTATAGTAGGATATGACCACTCTACCGAAAGCGGAGGTGCGGGTGCGAGATATCTCGGCATCGGCTCTTCCAGAGAGTTTAGTCGTGACACAGTGACAATCAACATGAGGTTGATAAGTGTTGCGACTGGCGAGGTTTTACTTGATGTCATAACAAGTAAGACCATACTATCTGTCGCGTTTGGCGGAGACGTATTTCGTTATGTGGAACAGGGCACTCGACTCGTTGAGATTGAGTCTGGGACTGCCCGAAACGAAAGCGTTTCGATTGCCACTCAACGAGCGATTGAAACAGGTGTCTTAGAACTTATAAAACTCGGAAATAGAAAAAAGTTCTGGACATTCAAAGGAGAGTAAGATGAACACTTTACAAAGAATTTTTGTGATGTTGTTCCTAGTAAACGCAGGGACATCGCCCGTATGGGCTGATAATGCGGTCTACATTGACCAAGTAGGGTCAGGTGTAGATATCGATGTTACTCAAGACGGTAGTGGAAACACAATTAGTAACAATGCTAATGACACAACCAAAATGAAGGTTGATGGCGATGACATCAATTTGAGTATCGATACCGTTGGTGATACCAACAAAGTTCTTGGTGCTATTATAGGTGACAACAGTGATGTTGATTTAGACATCGATGGCGACACCAATACAGTCACAATCGACATTGATGGAACTGACACCTATGGTGCTGGTAACGGCAATGTGGTAATCGATTTGGACGGCGGTAATAACACACTGGACTTGAGCATTGGTAACAACGACCAAGCAACGGGCGCAGATGTTGACTGGATTGTTGACGGTGACTATAACAGTGTAACTGCTGATATTGACATCAACAACGCAACAAATAGCATTGACTTCGCTGGAGACAATGTAACAATCGATTATGATGGTGACGGATATGATGGTCACTCTGTAACAATCGATGGCGTTGGAACAACAAACTACTGGGATATTCAAATAGACCAACAGTCAACGTTACAGTCTGATACATTGAGCATTGAAATCGAGGGTTCAGGTGACACGACTACAGATAATACCTTATGTGTTTCTCAGTCTGATTCTGGCACCGCTACCGGCTGTCAGTAAGGATGTCGGTCTCATAGACCGTGCAGTCGGCTGGAGACAAGTAGTTAGAGACACAAATGAAATCGAACCTGAAAAGGGGTTTGATATAATAGCAAAAGACGACCTTCGCACAGGCGAGGGGCGTATGCAAGTGAAGTTCGTTGATGATTCGAAACTTCGCATGACCGAACACACACGCATTGTGATTGACAATGTGGTGTTTGATGATGACCCAAGTAAGTCTGACCTTGCAATGACATTCGCGCAGGGAACTGCTCGTTTCATTACGGGTAAACTTGGGACGATTGAGAAAGAGAATATTAGATTGAGAACACCGACTGCCTCAATCGGTATTCGCGGCACAGACTTTACTGTGACCGTAGACGAGTTTGGTCGCACACTTGTAGTATTATTACCTGATGTGAATGGTATATCATCGGGTGAGATTATTGTTTCGACAATGACTGGTGAGGTAGTGTTGAACAAACCGTTTCAATCCACCACAACCTCTGTGACTGAGGCGCCTCCCAGCAATCCTGCCATTCTAGACTTGACTCTAGATATGTTGGATAATATCTTGATTATCAATCCACCCAAAGAGAGAATGACAGAACAAGAGTTCTATACGTCTGTGGACAGTCGTAAGAATATCAATCCTCTTGATATTGACTTTCTCGATGAACAACTATTAGATAACGAGGAGTTTGAACGTGACTATCTGGAATTTACTGAACTTGATATCAATTTCCTTGATGTGGAACTCCTCGAAAACCTATTAGATAGTTACTCTGACCTAGATGCAGAATTGTTGAAAGAGAAAGAGGATAAGAGTGATACTGTCGTAGAAGGGACGAGTGAGGGCTTTGACACGGTGACTCAAATCAGCACCGTTGTTGAGGGCGATAAGATTACGATGATTCGTAATGTTCAATCTATCGTGGAGATATCTGTTTCGAACAGCGAAGAGACATCTATAAATCTAGATGTTGATGGAAAGGAACTTGACCCCATTACGGTCAATGGTGGCGGTAATACCACTATAAGTATTAAACAATGAAAACATGGCATGTCCTTATTACACTGGGGTTGATGATAACCCTGAGACTGCTCGACCCCTTTCTCCTTGAAAGTGCGAGACTGTCTTTCTTTGACTCGATGCAAAGAGGACAGGAATCAAAACAATCTGAACAGATTGTCCTTATTGATATTGACGAACCGACCCTAGAGAAGTTCGGTCAGTATCCAATCCCTCGCGAAACAATGGCAGACGAGTTGGCAAAACTTGGCAATCAGTCAGTGTTAGGTATCAATATCTTATTATCAGAACCAGACAGGTTCGGAGGGGATGACGCATTTTCAAATATGTTGTTTGAAATGGAAGCGGTAATTGCTATTGCACCAAGCGATAAGACAAACACAGACTCCCGACCAACACCTGTAGGTGTGGCAACATTCGGTGACCGCGATGCGGTAGAGTTTCGACCTGAACTAGATGGGATGTTATTTGCACTACCTGACTTCATGACAACTGCAATGGGTCATGGAACAATCTCTGCAACACAGGATATCGATGGTATCACACGGAGAGTTCCTCTGATTGAGAACTTCGAGGGTCGCATGTATCCTGCCTTTGCACTGGATATCCTTCGCGTGGCTGCGGGTGACATATCATATCAAATCAAGACAGACGATTACGGAATACGATTTGTTCGCATACCGAAGTTTGATGTAGTGCAGACAGACGATAATAGTAATGTGCGTATCGCATTCTGGAATGAGTTCAAGAGATATTCTTTCACAGAGATAGACCAGATACCAAGCGGAAGTATTGCGATACTGGGTGCGACCTTTAAGGGGACATCTGTCGTATCAACTCCTGTCGGTGCGATGTATCCGCATGACATTCAGGCGAACCTGTTGAAGACGATGATTGATGGTGTGACTATCATACGGATGCCAGAGTTCAAGTTTTATGAACTTTTCGCAACGATTTTAGTGTCAATAATGATACTATTCATGTTATCTAAACTCTCTATCGTCATTTCGGGGGTATTTTTCCTGATTATCAGTTCAAGTTTCGTGAATGGTGCATCACTGATATTCGACAATACCTTTATGCTTCTTGACCCCATTTTCCCTGTTATAACATTTGTTATAATCTTTGCACATGGTTCGTTTGTCCAGTTCTATACACAATTCAAAGCGAAACAAATGATTAAGGGTCAGTTCGGAACGTATCTAAGTCCTGACATGGTTGACATGCTTGCTAACGACCCGTCACTGATGAAACTGGGCGGTGAACGCAAAGAGATGACATTCTTGTTCATGGACATCTGTGGATTCACCCCGATATCAGAACACTACAAAAACAACGATGACCCCGAAGGATTAGTTAATCTAATCAACGAATACCTGAACGAGATGACCAACATCATTCTACACAACGGTGGAACTATAGATAAGTATATGGGCGATTGTATTATGGCGTTTTGGAACGCCCCTCTACCATGTGAGAATCATGCAGAGATGGCAGTGAAGTCTGCTATCGAGATAGAGGAGAAGACAAATGAACTTAAAAAGAAATATGAGTCTCGCGGTCTCCCGCCTATTAATGTGGGGACTGGCATTAATACTGGCGATTGTATTGTTGGAAACATGGGCTCTGAAAGCAGATTCGACTATTCGGTCATTGGAGATGCCGTCAACCTTGCCGCAAGACTCGAAGCGACTGCCGCAAGAGAAGACTATGTTGATTTCAAAACAATCTATTCCAGTCACACAATGGAACAACTCACCGATATCAAGTCAAGACCTATAGGTAAAATCAAGGTCAAGGGTAAAGATGAATTGATTGAGATATACACACATGATACAGATAATCGATAATTTCCTAGATGAAGAACTCTGGGATGAACTGATTGAAGACTATCATCGATGTCGTATGTATAGTGCATATGAATATGGTGAGAGACTAGGCAGTGAGTATTATAGAGTTCAGTCTTGGGTGGGGTGTTATCGTAGTGATAATCTGACAGACATTTATTCAGAAGTGACAGAGAAAATAAAAGGCGAACTGGGTATTGAAGTTCAAAAGATGACCTTCTTCAAACATCCTAAAGAGAGTTTTCCCGAACCGATGACATACGGCATGAATATTCCTCAACACATCGATGCGAATTTCGAAAGGTCGGGGGTTCTCTACATGGTAGGAAAAGAAGGTATGGGGACAACTATCAAGGATGAATATGTAGAGTGGCAACCAAATCGTGCAATTGCATTTGACGCACAGACTTATCATAATCCAAACTTTGGTGGAAAAGATAGGATTTCTTTAACTTTTTTTGGAAAAAAGACTTGACATTTTATTCTTGTTGTGATAATATAAGAACATAATCACAAACTAGAAGGAGATTGATTATGGCACATGCAGTAGAAACAATGGCGTATGCGGGAGAAGTTCCGTGGCACGGACTTGGTGTTCCTGTATCGAATGACCTGACTCCCCGTCAGATGATGGATAAGGCTGGTCTGGACTGGACGGTTGAGAAGGAAGACCTTGTAACATCGTCTGGCGCAACAGTGGAAGGCAAACAAGCACTTGTGCGTTCCTCTGACAACAAGGTTCTGGATGTCATCGGTAAAGGATGGAATCCTGTTCAGAATGAAGAAGCATTTGAGTTCTTCTCTGAGTATGTCCTTGCGGGTGACATGGAAATGCACACCGCTGGTTCACTCAAAGACGGTAACATGGTGTGGGGTCTTGCAAAGGTGAAAGATACCTTTGATATTCTTGGTGGTGACCAAGTTGACTCATATCTCTTGTTTTCCAATCCACACCAGTATGGTAAGTCAATCGACATTCGGTTCACACCGATTCGTGTAGTGTGCAATAACACATTGTCACTCTCACTTGGTCAGAAGGTTGCAAACTCGGTGTCTCTGAACCACCGCACTACATTCAATCCTGACTCAGTAAAAGAGACTTTGGGTATTGCATCTGAAAAGTTTGCACAATACAAAGAGACCGCAGAGTTTCTTTCATCCAAACGTTTTGGTATTAGCGAATTGATTCAATACTACAACGAAGTATTCCCTCGCACCTATCAAGGTAAGAAGGAAGTCAATGTCAAGACTGTTGGAGACCTGACTACCAATGCTCAAAAAGCATACGAGGTTCTGGAAACTCAGCCTGGCGCAGAGTTCGGTGAAGGAACATGGTGGCAGGCACTGAACAGTGTGACCTACCTGACCGACCACCAGATGGGTCGTGAGGCAGACACACGTTTGACTTCTGCATGGTTTGGTTCAAACCAGACACGCAAAGTCCGTGCTGTAGAAAAAGCGGTGGAGTATGCACTCGCCGCTTAAAAATATCAAAGTCTTGGGAGAGGTTGACGTAATCACTTACGTCAATCTCTTTTCAAATATCGATGATAGAGATTGGATGGGTGAATTCAATAAATTCACTAAACATTATATTCCAGGCTTCCAAGAACTTGAAATACTCCCTATGTTATATTCTCTCAAGAAGACACATGTAACTAAATTTAGAGACGATTATACTGTTGAGGAAGCCGCAAGTAATTGGTCGATTGATAACGCAGTGGACTATAGAACAGGCGGTGGTCTTGGCGAAGATTATGTTACCTTGAAAGGTAGGTTGTATGAAAAGTTTTATGATGAAAGATTACTGACCGATATAAAAAAATTACTATCCGATAAATTCGGTGACGGAACAATCAGTATGTTTTTGTTAAACCTTATGAATCCACATTCAAATATTGAACCACATGTTGATGATACAACAGGAAACAAAAGGCGTATACACATACCACTCGTAACACACCCTGATATTAAATTTCGTAACGGTAATGATGAGATACATATGGAAGTTGGTAAGGTTTATTTGTTTGACCATGAAAAAGAACACTCAGTCATAAATCCAACAGATTATGAACGTATTCATCTGATAATGGATTGGAGACCAAATGATTAAAGTTCTTGGTGAAGTTGATGTAAGTTATTATATTAATCTCTTCTCTAATATTGATGATGCAGACTGGATAGATGAATTTTCAAAATTCAGTAAAAAATATATTCCTTTCTTTCGAGAATTGGATAGACTGCCACTTTTGTTAAATATGAGAAAAGACTATGAAAATAACTATGAAAGTATTGAAGAGATTATTACTACTTCAGACGTTGGTAATAATCATGATGTTGTTGAGTTTCTAAATGAAGGCGACTTAAATGATGACATAACCATTAAAGGCAAATTCTACGAAAAATATTACAACAAAAAGTTTTTCGATGAACTTTTCGAAGTTGTCAGAAATGAGTTCGGTGATGGACAATGTATGACATTGATTTTTAATTTAATGAATCCTCACTCTAGGATTTATCCACACGCAGACGAGAGAACTGGTAATAAGAAACGTATACATATTCCTATCATTACACATCCTGATATTAAGTTTCGTAACGGTAATGATGAGATACATATGGAAGTTGGTAAAGTATACAAAATAGAACATTCTATAGAACACTCTGTTGATAATCCGACAGATTGTGAACGTATTCATTTAGTGATTGATTGGAAGATTAATGATTAAATTATTAAACTGGATTGGTAGAGTTTTCTCTACTCAAGATATCGACTATGAGGAAACTCTAGGCGAGGAAGCTCGTCCTCATTGGGTGAAAAACGATGATGACGAATATATTGAAGCAATGTTAAATAGTGAAAAGGTTATAACAGATGATTAAAGGTGTAACATTACCTCAAGTAACATTTCCAACCCGTGTTCGTAATGATGAACTGGGTGGAGACAACCCATTTGAATGGCGGAACGTGAGCAGTTCGTTTCTGTTCGGTAGTCAAGATTTGAAAAAACGTGTGGTGGTGTTCTCACTGCCAGGCGCATTTACTCCAACATGTTCGACATATCAATTACCTGACTTTGAGAAACTCGTGGCAGAAGGTGAGTTTGGGAAGTATGGTATCGATGATATTTACTGCGTATCAGTGAATGACACATTTGTAATGAACTGTTGGGCAAAAGACCAGAACCTCGAACATGTCAAAGTCGTGCCAGATGGCACGGGTGAGTTCACTCGCAAGATGGGTATGTTGGTTGACAAGTCGAATATCGGATTTGGTATGCGGTCATGGCGTTATGCGATGATTGTCAAAAACGGTGTGGTTGAGGAATTCTTACCAGAGCCAGGGTTTGCAGACAATCATGGTGAAGACCCATATGGCGAATCATCTCCACAGAATGTTCTAAAAGTTCTTGAAGGACTCGAAGTTTCGGGCGCCCCTGTCTAAGTCATTGATATTATTGTGAAACAAAGTTCTTGACAATTTCTGCCGAGGCCTTTAATATAAAGGTATAGTGAGAAGAGAGGTTGTTATGGAAATTTACTTGGAAGACAATGGATATGACGTTGAGGATTACATCAACGCTGTAGCCGCTGTTCTTGTCCTTGACCAATATGAAGGTGACCTTCGCATCGAACTCAAAAGAAAATGTGATGCAGATGCTGGTGGTTACTGTTATGGTGACGAGGATGATATTGATATCGAGATTGCTACGCACGTTCAAGGCGAAGCGCTCGATATCGATACCATCAAAGTGAATATCGCTCATGAGATGGTTCATGCTCAACAGATTGCAAGTGGTCGTTTGAAAGACCACGGTATCAAGATTATCGATGACCGTCTGGTCAAAGTTGCAGAGTGGGATGGTGAGTATCATACGAATACGAAGTATGATGACCAACCGTGGGAAATCGATGCGTATGGTCGTGAAGCACAAGTAGCACAAGAAGCAAAGGAGATGCTGGCACAATGGATGTAAACTTGAAACAGGCGTATAATGAATATCTGCGAAAGCATCGGTTCAAACAGAATCGTGGTGCTAATGGTCGTAATGATACTGAAAAGTCCAAGACCTATCAGGCAGAGTTTGCTTTCCAGAGACGATACAAAGTCAAAGACTTCAAGACTATTGAGGAAGCACAGAAACGTGCGAAACAAATCTACAAGACCAAAAAGTGGCAGAAGGTTTGGAAACTAGAAAGTCGCACAGACCGTGACCTTATAAAACAACCCGCAGTCGTTCTCAAAGAACGTAACACAGGTAGAGGTTTTGCTGGTTGGACTGATGGTTGGGCAGTAGTCCTAGATAGTAAAGCAGGGTTGGATGAATACACTCTGTTGCATGAGTTGACACACTGTTTGGGTCACATGCATCATGGTCGTTCTTTCCGCCGTGCTTTGTTGGAACTAGTCGGTGCATTCATCGGTGCAGATGCCAAGAAGATACTCAAGGAAGAGTTTACCAAACGCAAACTCAAGTATGGTGTAGCTCGTCAACCATTGACCTACACTCAGTGGAATGCCGCACGAAAGAAAATGGAAAAGATACGAAATGTTTAATCATCAACCTACACAACTCAATGAAATGGAATCGGTCACCACGGAGAAGGGTCGCAAGTATAAGACCCCCGAAGGGATTGACCTTCCGTCTATTACTACTGTCCTGTCTATTCTTTCGCGGGATAGTATCGCCGCATGGCGTAAACGGGTTGGTGAGGAAGAAGCAAATCGTATCTCCCACCGTGCATCGTCACGGGGAACAAAGGTTCATGAAATCATCGAGAAGTATGTTGACAACGATGAAAATTACAAAGAGGGTTATACCCCCGATGTGATTGAGTCGTTTCTTATTATGAAACCAATTCTCGATGGTTTTATCGGCACAGTCTACGCACAGGAAGCACCTCTCTATTCAACTCACTTAGGCGTTGCTGGTCGCGTAGACTGTGTTGCCGAATTCGATGGACAACTATCTATCATCGACTTTAAGACCAGTCGCAAAAAGAAAAAGAAAGACTGGGTGAAGAATTATTTCATGCAAGAGGCTGCATATGCGGTCATGTGGGAAGAACGCACGGGACAACCTATCACCCAACTCGTTACACTTATCAGTGTTGACGGTGAAGACAAACCACAAATCTTTGTCGAACATCGAGACAATTGGATTAATTCTTTGCGTGATACCATCAAAAAGTATAATGAAGAACAAGATTCGACTTCCATTTTATTATAAATAGTGGTATAATACTATTTGTGTAAATAGGAAATCGATGCAAAAGTTTGACAATTTCATTACAGAAGCACTGAAGGCTGAGGACTATGAGGCAGCGATTGTCATGGGGTTCTATGAACTCACTGGCAAACCGATGACTAGTGCAGACCACGGCATCTCTGATAAAGTTTTCAAAGCAATTCAAGAAAACCCTCAAGCACAAGAGGCGGGTCGTAAGATTGCTCAATCAGTTCTAAATAAGTATCCAAAACTCAAGAAGGGAAAGGCAGAACAGTATGGTCGTGCGAAAGCATCTCTAACTTCTTTTTGGAAATCTTATGGTGCAAGTGATATTACACCCAAAACAGATGTTCTCATAGGTGATATGAGATTCTCTGTTAAAATTGGTCTGGCACAATTGATGTCGGGTGGTAAATCAGAGTCAACTGCAACATTCGAAGCCGCCATCAAAAATTCTAATCCAGACCTTGTAAAATCTCCACAATATGAAAAAACCACCGAAGTTCTTGAAGGGTTTGTAAAAAATACTCTTGCACCATCTCAACTAAGACCGATAATCAAAGCAGGAACGAATGAAGTAGTCAATCGTGCAGAGAAGGCGCATAAGGATGCAATGTCAGAACTAGGTGCGATGTTTGATGAATCCAAATCTTTCAAAGTTGAATTTGCACGAGAGGCGATGTCTGGGTTTGAAAAGTTTGGTGAAAACTCTAATGCGGCCGCAGAGTTTATGTTGGTTGCATCGGCTGACGGCGATAAGGTTGTTATTCATTCTGTTTATGATGATGACTATTGTCTCAAAATTGCGAATGCAATGAAATTGCAGGCGAGGTTCAAAACCTCATCTCGTAAGATAAAGGGAAAGAAAACTGGTGAGTATAATTTCTGGTCAGTGATATCCTTAATTGTAGATTCGATGCAAGAGGGTTATGAACATGACCAAGAAGAACTTTTGATAGAAGTATCCATTATGAGAAAAATTGGTAACTTTGTGAGAGGGACTTGGAGTAAGGTCTCATCATATTTCAAGAAAGGTGCGAGTAAACTCTATAAGTTTCTCGGCGCAACCCCAATAATTTCAACAAAGAAAAATATTAGGTTTTAGTAATGACAACGATACTTCATATCCCAGATTTTCTTTACGAACAAAAGAATACTCACATGACTCATATTGAGGACAAGGTTCTCTATGGTGGTGTGAACGGGACTCGTCAGGCAATCAATGCATTGCGTGAACTTCGTGACATGCTTGCGGGTGAGACTAGTTCCAAACTGTCGGTCAAGTGGGACGGTGCGCCTGCAATCTTCTGTGGTCAAGACCCACGCGATGGTGAGTTCTTTGTTGCGAAGAAAGGTATCTTTGCCAAGAACCCGAAGGTTTACAAGACTAATGACGAGATTGACGCAGACATGTCAGGCGACCTTGCAGATAAGATGAAAGCCGCACTACGTTACCTTCCTGAACTGGGCATCAAAGGTGTCATTCAGGGAGACTTCTTGTTCTCAAAAGGAGACTTAAAGAATGAAGATATTGAGGGTCAACGCTATACAACCTTCCACCCCAACACAATCATATACGCAATCCCATACGAACAGGCAGAAGCAGTTCGCAAAGCGCAAATCGGAATCGTCTGGCACACAACCTACAACGGAAAAGACTTTGAAAGCATGAAGGCATCCTACGGTGTCGATGTATCGAAGTTCAAGTCTTCAAAGAACGTATACTCTGCTGATGCGATGTTACGCGAAACTGGTGGTGCGACAATGAATGCAAAAGAGACTGCCGCTGTCACTAAACACCTATCAGATGCGGGTAAGATATTCAATAAGATTTCTGGTTCGACTTTGCGTGAGTTAGAAGGTAATCCAGACCTTGCACAACTCATCGAACAATATAACAATACATATGTGCGTGAAGGACAGATGATTCCAAACAGTCGTAGTCATGTGACGGGTCTTATTAGATGGATTAATACAAAGTTCAAAGCAGAGATGGACAAGCGTAAATCAGAGAAGGGACGCATGGTTCAACAGGCAAAGTTGGACGAAATCATGAAGTTCTTCTCCACAAAAAACAAAAAGTCGCTGATAAACATGTTTGAACTACAGAAAAATATTGTATTAGCAAAACTAAAACTTATAAATAAACTTAATAGTATTGCAAAGTATGATGCATTTGTGCAAACTAAAAAAGGATACAAGGTTCGCACCGGCGCAGAAGGTTTTGTCGCTATTGATAAATTAGGTGGTGATGCGGTCAAGTTGGTTGACCGCCTTGAGTTTTCGTATAACAACTTCAGTCCAGATATACTGAAGGGATGGGAAAAACCAAAGAGGTAGTAAGATGGCTAAACCAATGAGCCTGAAAACATTTTTGAATGTGGACTACACCCAAACGGGTGATGAGTTCCAAGCAACCAACGCGAAGAAAAGAAAACGCGATTCTGGTGAAGGCACTCACGAAGCACTCAGTATGCAACAACGCCTAAAACTCGCGCGCTCTCTCAAGAAAAATAAAGCAAAAATTGCAATGGGTCGCAAACGTGCTGCCCGTAAAGTTGCATCTACTGATAAATTGAAAACAAGAGCGCAGAAACAAGCACGAAATACCTTCCTCAAGAAAATGACTAAAGGTGTTGAAAAAGGTGAACTCTCAATGGCTCGTAGACAGGGACTTGAGAAACGCCTAGATAAACTGAAACCAAAGATTGATAAACTAGCGAGAAAACTTCTTCCGAAGGTTCGTAAAGCAGAAATCGCGAAGAAACGAGGAAATCAACAAAGTGATTAAGAATTTCCAACAATACTTGGTCGAAGAAGAACGTGAGGTATTTTTCACGTTTGGTCGGATGAATCCGCCAACGATTGGTCATGGCAAAGTTATTGACACTATTGTCAAGAAGTCAAAGGGGTCTGACTATAAAATCTTTTTGTCCCAATCACAGGGCGCAAAAGACCCACTGTCGTATTCTGACAAAGTAAAACATATGCGTAAGATGTTCCCAAAACATGGTCGTAACATCATCGTAGATAAAAAAGTAAAGAATGTATTTGATGTCGCTTCTAAACTGTATGACATGGGTTACAAGAAAATCACGATGGTGGTCGGTGAAGACCGTTTGCGTGAGTTCGATGTCCTGTTGAATAAATACAACGGTAAGAAAGCAAAACACGGTTTCTATAACTTCGAATCAATCAATATCGTATCTGCGGGTCAACGCGACCCTGACGCAGAAGGTGTAGAGGGAATGTCTGCATCTAAACAACGTGCAAACGCAAAGGAAAATGACTATCAATCATTTAGTCAAGGTGTCCCGTCAAGTATGTCAGACCGCGACACTCGCAAACTCTTCAACGATGTTCGCACGGGATTGGGACTAAAAGAAGAACGCTCCTTCAAACGACACATTGACTTGGGTAAACTGGATGACACTCGCGAGGCATATGTCGAAGGTAAACTATTTGAATTGGGTGACACTGTTGTTATCAAAGAAAGTGATGAAGTCGGTATCATATCTGTTCTGGGTGCGAACTATGTCATCGTTGAATGTGGTAATAAGAGACTCCGTAAATGGTTGAATGCAATAGAACTGGTCGAGAAGAAATCACGCCAAGACACAGAGATTGGTAAGGATGTCAAGGGGACGCAACCCGCAAAGTATTATGCGAAGGATGCTGAAGGCGATGACATGTCAAAGTCAACCAAGAAGAAACGTGCCGCACATTTCAAGAAAGGTGCTGCAAAAGACGATGATGACCCGTCTGCATACAAACCAGCGCCAGGTGACAAGGATGCAAAGACGAAACCGTCTAAGTATACCAAAGCATTCAAGGACATGTATGAAGAGTCAGAACTTGACGAAAGAGTATTTGGTAAGACTGGCCCATTTGGTGGTAAGGGTGGTTCAATAGTTTTACTCCCTGATTTGGATAAGAAACTTGACCAAATTATTAACAAAAAAGACTACAGGGATGCGGTTCGTGCGTATCTAAACTTTAGAAGAAAAAACAAATCTGACCCTAAAAAACAGGGTAGGAGTAGAGAGAATATTGCATTTGACTTTTTCAAAAGTTATGGATTGAGTAGTCCTAGACAAATGATTAAGTATATTGATGGTCTTGTTCAGAAGGGTAAACTGCCGAAACAATTAGCGATTGCAGAAGTAAGTGAAGACGCAGTAAAACAGGCGAAAGACCGTATCAAATCAGAGAAAGAACGTGATAAACAAAAACACGATACCATGTTAGACCGTGCAAGAATCGCACGAGCAAAAGCAAAAAACAAGGCGACAAGACCATGAACAGTTTCACTCAATTTATCACTGAGGCAGATAAAGCACTCACAAAGAAAGCAGAGAAGTCTGGTATCTCATATGGCACACTGAAGAAGGTCTATGACCGTGGTGTTGCCGCATGGAGAACTGGACACAGGCCAGGCACCACTCCATCACAGTGGGGATATGCACGGGTCAATGCTTTTATCGTTAAAAAGAAAAAGGGTGGGTTGAACCACGATAAGGATTTAGCATAATGTCACTCTGGGATAATATCAACAAGAAGAGACAACGAATCAAACAGGGTTCGGGTGAGAAGATGAGAAAAAAAGGTGACAAGGGCGCACCGACTCCAGACCAAATAAAAAGAGCAAAAGGCGAAGAGATGGAAGAAGGTAAAATGAAACAGGCGATGATGCGCCGACAAGACATGGCGAAACTTGCGAGTCTGTATTCCAAAGCAATGAAAGCAATGCCAGGTTCACCCGCACAGAAAAAAATAAAAGCACAAATTGACCAGTATCGTAAGGAGTTAGGTATGAACGAATCTACAGAATCTCTAGAAGAAGCCACCGATTTATACAATAAAGGCGGTATACAAATAGTAAGGTTTGCGGCTGGTAAAGGAAAACTAGGAGTTGAGATAACTGTCAAAAAAGGCACAAGCGCAAGCGAAATTGGTGGCCAAATTATCTTATCTGATGCTCAGTTCAAAAATCTTCAAAGAGCATTACCTAAAATCAAACTTAAACAAGGTTTAGGTGAAGCAGTCTCTCCTGCTCAACAAGCTGCGATTGCAATCTCAAAGAAAGAACGTGGTGAGAAACCAAAGAACGAATGTGCATCTGAAGATGATTTCAAACCGCATATGATGTATGACCCAAAGACGGGTAAAGGTTACATGGCAAAGAAGTATGAAGACCATGTTCGTATGGACAAGATGGGTTACACTCACGAGAAACCAGAAGTCAAAGAAGGTAAAGATGACCTCTTCCAAGTAAATGTCAAAGGTGAAGGTGGTGCAACTGTCAGAGCAACAAGTGAAAAAGATGCAATCAACAAGGCATTTAGAAAACTTGGTATAGCAACAAGGTTTACTCGTGATAGACGATTCATGACCAAAGTTCAAGTTGTCCCTGCTGAGTCTGTCGAAGAAGTCAAGGAGTCTCGCGCATATCGTGATGCCATGCGTAATATGAGCGCTCGCGGTGCAACCAAAGGTATGGCACGAACTAAAAAAGATAGAGATATCGAAGCAACCGATGATGACCGTAAGGCAGCATCAAAGAATATTATTATGCAGTTGCGTAAAGCGGCTGATTTACCAACAGGAGCAAACATTGAATTTGACAGAGGAAAAGGAAAAGTTACTCGCGACCAAGCGAAAACGGCACTGGCGCGTTTTAATGCATTATCAAAACCAAATGAAAAAGAGAAATTCCAAAAGAGCATCAAATCTCTTGCAGACATCAAAAAACTTTTAGGTAGGTAAATGCAAAGATTCACAGAACATACAGATTGTGGAACTGACGAGTGTTGTGGGACTTGTTCGTCTCTTATTGAAAACAACATTTTTCGGGTCGGGTCAGAAAAGTATTATGAATACTTCCGTGAAGCACGGGAACAATACTATGCGGGTAATCTCGAACTGGATGCCGCAGATGTAGATATCATGGAGTCTAACTTAGGTGAGTTTGCACAATGGCGTGGTGAACACGTTGCACTAGACTGCATCTTTGAAGAAGACAAACAAGATGTGCCTCTGAATCAACCGAAGAGAGGTGGGCCGAAAAAATACTATGTATATGTTCGTGACCCTTCAACTGGTAATGTTAAGAAAGTATCATGGGGTGATACCACAGGACTGAAGGTTAAACTCAATGACCCTAAGGCGCGTAAGTCATTCGCTGCCCGTCATAAGTGTGACCAACAGAACGATAAAACTAAGGCTGCATACTGGGCATGTCGTTTGCCTAGATATGCGAAACAACTTGGTCTATCAGGAGGAGGCAGTTTCTTTTGGTAAAACCCTATACGGATATCTTCAGTCCTGACAAATGTGAAAGAGTCAGAACTTTTGGGGAAGATATCCAAGAAATGGATTTGATATGGCATCGTGACTCCTGTAATCGTGAGGTTACTGTTCTCGATGGTGATAACTGGAAATTGCAACTAGACAATCAGTTGCCTTTTATTATGGAAAAGGGTCGATTGTATCGCATACCGAAGATGGTCTATCACAGAATCATCAAAGGTAAAGGAGACTTGAGACTGAGAATTTGGGATGAAGTTAATTAATGTTCTCTATCGCGGTGGCGGTGGAGGTGAGTTTCTGGGAAGTCTTCTGACGGAACACAGTGATGTTGTTACAAAGAAGGTGGAACATGATGAATCAGTTGAGAGATGGTTTCTAGAGAGAAACGATGAAATCTCTCAATATTATATGGATGGTAGTCAACCTGTATCGGGTAAAGATTGGGATGACACTCTTTGGAACATACGACTAGACCACGGGTATGGTTTTCATGTTCACAAAGAATACTATCGAGACTATCTTTGGAATGATTGGAGCGAAACAAAGACTATCTTGCTCCAGTCAAGAACAGAGAAGAGTGTTAAATACATAGACCAACTTGCGAGAGCAAAACTTGGTCTAGGACAGAATAATCCTGATGGTCACTGGTTGATTCAGAATGGATTTGATGTTGATAAGTTTTGGAATCGTCCGTGGGAGTCGTGTCAAGAACTGACCGAACTATACAAGAATATGATTCCAGAGGGACATGATTGGATTGGGGTTGACCCATACGATTTGTTCCATAATGATGAAGAGTGGTCAGAGAATGTTCTCTATACCATTATAAATTATTTAGGACTGGATGACTCTTTATTTGATGAATGGTCGGTAAAAATAGAAAAATATCGAATAAAGAACAAACAACTTATAAATAGAACTATAGTTTAATGGGAAGACATGGCTAAGGAAACACAATTAGAACGCCTCGCAAGGATTGAGACAGAATCCTCTGTAAGATTTGACCGTCTTGAAGATAAGATAGACAAACTTGCGGATGCATTGATTTCTCTTGCTCGTGTGGAAGAGAAATTATCTAATCTTGAAAGTAATAATCAGAATAATTTCGAGCGCATGAATAAATTTTCTAAGAAACTAGACGAGATTGAGAAAAAGGTAGACGATAATGCTCGAACCGTCTCAATCATTAACAAGGTAGTATACCTTATCAGTGCAGCGATAATCGCTGGTCTGGTTAAATTTATGTGGATGTAAACGGAGATAACAATGAGAACATCAGATATGAAAAGATTGGGTGAAGCGTGGGCATCCGTGACATCCAAGAAACAACAAGGTTACACAGAAGAAGAAATTCGTGAACTGTGTCATTCAAAAGACCACAACTGTGCAATCACAGTCAACCACCCTGAATGGGGTCTTGGAAAACCTGTCTATGAATCACACGCGATTCCTACAGACGATGGTTTTGTTGAGTGGTATGATGTCCAGTTCAAACATGGTATCGAGGAACGTGTCCCTGTCGCCGACATGGAAGTCATCGAAGAATCCAGTCATACGAAGAAAGATAAAAAGAAAACTGATGAAGGTAATGCCTTCACAGCAGCATTGCAAGCCGCCAAAGAAAAAGGTGATGATACATTTGTTGTTGCCGGTAAAAAATATGATGTGAAAACAGAAGAAGCAAGACTTGCAAAAGAAGACGCTTCTAATGATAAGTCAGATGACGGTGATGGTCTTGATAAGGCCGACCCAAAGGCTGCTAAGAAGAAATTCAAAGACCGTAAAGACAAAGACATCGACAATGATGGCGATGTTGATGACTCTGATGAATTCTTACACAAACGCCGTAAAGCAATCGGTAAAGCGATGGCAAAAGATGAAGAAAACGGCGAAGAAGAGAATGGTGGCGAAGAAGACGGCGAAGAAAAGAAAGATATGCCAAAGGTCGCTGGTAAAAAAGATGACAAGAAGAAAGTTGCATCTAACGCCAAGACTGCGGAAATCAGTAAAATCGGTGAGTCAACTGAACAGTTGATTGCGATGCTTGAGACTGCTGCAAAACAACAGAAGTCCAATGCCACCAAACCAGAAGGTATGATGGACAAGGAATCTGGAAAGTCTAAAGAATTTGCGAATGCTCATAACAAGTCTGACAAGAAAATGGAAGACGATGTAGAAGACGCTAAAGACAAGACTACCAAAGCTGGTCAAGCAACCAAACCAAAATCTGGTAAACGCCCACAGGACAATGCATCAGGTGATACAAATGTTGTGAAGTCAACCGAAGCGCCTGTCAAAGAAGATACCGCTGATGAACTTGTAGCAAAAGCACAAGACATAATCTCTGGTAAGACAATGAGTGAAATTGCTGAACTGGGTCAAAAAGAAAAGAATCCACATGATGCAAGAACAAGAGAAGCAAGAAAGTTTCTCGAAAGAATGGCAAAACGCCGTGGTTATGTAAAATAAGGATGATAAAGATGACAATTAAAGCCCCTGCTTGGTGTGAAAACGCTATCCCTACTGCCCGTGGATGGGAAGACCCTGACACTGGTGAATTGTATGCATCTGGTGGTTTCACCCAAGAACAGATTGATGAGTTCTTTGGTGTTACACCAGTTGTAGAACAAGTTGAAGTCCCTGTGGAAGTTCAGACATTGACCGAAGCACCTGTTGGTGATAAGTCACTTGATGATATGTCAAAGGTTGAACTTGAAGCATTGGGTCGCCAACATGGCGTAGAACTTGACCGCCGTAAAAAGAAGTCAACCCTTGTTGAAAGAATGACTGGCATACTGAAAGACTAGATAGAGGTAATATACCCTCTGTTTGGATTTTTCATAATGCAATTAACAAAAGATAATTTAATAGTATACGCTGCGAAGCACTATTATAATCCTAAATGTATCGACAGTGAGGAGTTTTTTGAGGACTTAAAAAGATTTAAGTATATCAAAAGACTTCTCAATCGATACAAAACTACAGGTGAGTTGTCTGAAAGACTCATCATTAATCATCTCATAGTAATTTTCAACGTATTTGGTCATGAGGCAGGACTAGACATCCTCGAACTCAAGATTGAACTCGACCATTGGGAAACACTCAAACCATTTCTTATCTTTCTCAAGGCAATCAAAAACGATATGTATACCAATATTGAAATGGATAAATTAGTCATTGAAAGACTTCGAAACATATAAATAGAACTATGGGTATATTAAAGTCAGCAGCAGACCTCGTTTATACGATTCGATTCCTGAAACTTCTCGTAACACCATTCGAGAAGATGGGTGCGTATAAGGCAGGCATCATCGATGCAGATGGTAAGAAGAATCCAGACTTCAACACTTTGAAGACTGATGACCGTGAGGCATATAGAACACACTATACTCCCTTCATCAGACTTGTTATCAATCTAAAAAGAATAATGGCAAAGGCGCCAGGCGGTCAATCTGTCATTGCACGTTATGGTGCAGCACTCGCACTCATACGAGAACATGGTGAATTATCAGATGATAGAGTGATGCAAATTCACGAAGAAACGGGGATTGATATTCTAGATGTTCTGGTTGAGGACTCCCAGTGGTTTGTGATTGATAATAATGAACTATCGCCAGGCATATACCGAATGAGATACGATACACTAACTGTTCAATGTGAAGATGTCGTAAAGAAGGATGATAAGATTCGTGTTGTTGAGACCGATGCATCTCCGATTGATGAAATTTTAGGTATCAACATATACAAGGGTATCCACGAAAACTCTAAACAGTGGGTATACTTTTCGACAGGGGAGATTACCCGATGAAGAGTTTTAGAGAATTTATGGGCACATCTGCGGTTGCGGGTGCGGGAGAAAATCCAGAAAAGATTGTCCCTGTCCATATGAAAAAGAAAAAGAAGAAGGATATTGAAGTCCTCAAAAGATTTATAGATAAACGTGAAGAAAGTAAAACATATTGGAGTAAATAATGTTAAGTGGATTATTAGGTAGTGTGTTAGGGTTTGGTGGTTCGGTTGTCCCTGCTATCACAGACCATTTCAAACAAAAAGGTCAACAGAAGTTTGAACTAGAAAAAATGAAAACTATGGCAGAACTGCGTAAAGCAGGGTTCGACCATGAGTTAAGGGCATGGGAAGCACAGGCCGCAGATAATGAACATGATAGGTTAATTCAACATGATATCTCTATTAATCAAGGCACAGGGTTTATTGCTGGTTTACAGAAGTCAGTTCGCCCTATTATCACATACTGTTTTTTTGGGTTGTTTGCTGTTATTGAGATAACACTCCTAATGGAGGCATTAGAGAAGGGAACAGACTTCGCTGATGCAATTAATATTCTCTGGGATGACGATACAAAAGCAATCTTCGCTGCCATTATCTCGTTCTGGTTTGGTTCTCGTGCGATTGATAAGGCTCGTAGATAATGAATAAAATATTCTTAGTTTTATTAACAACACTGGTTACTGCTTGTGTTGTTTGGTCAGGGCCTGCATTCGGTAAGAACTATATCAAACTTGGTTACAAAGTAGAAGATAGTAATACCAAGAGTTTCAATCTACATCAAAAGTTTATATGGGAGCCTGAAGGTAAAGACTTTCAGATTGAAACTGAAACCAATGTCTATAAAACTTCAGTGAATGGTGAAGACCTTACTGACCGCGCAGATGGTGAGTATGAGTTTATTCTTAATTTCACACCAAGACATTATGGTATTGCAAACTTTGGTTTTAACTACAATGCCAATCGTTTGATGGCAGAGTTCCGGCCGCATACAGGTGTGGGATGGGGATATAAGTTCTTCCGCAACGATAAATGGAAGATGTCTCATGAGTTCACCATCACACAGATGGGAACTGAGGACTATACAGAACTCGTTTGGCGAAACTCTACTTGGATTAGATACAAACACCCTGACTCTCCTATCAGTATCACTAACAAGTATTTGTGGGAAAATGGTGACTATCATGAGTTGACCAAGAATCAGTTCAGTATCGATTACCATGTCAGTAAGAATTTAATGTTCTCTCTCAACGACCTTTATATCAGCGATGATTCCGAAGAAGAATATAGTGTGACCTATATTTCACTTGGTTACAATTTTTGATAAAAAAAGTTTGACTTTTCCGCCCATTTAGGGTATAATACTATAATCTGAAAACTCGTCTGGGTATAGATATAACTATCCCCAAACAAAACCTTTGACTCTAAGGACACCCTCAATGCCCGTAAAGATTGACCGAAACAAAGATGACATCCTTGCAGAATACGCTGTCGGAATGTTAAAAGATTTCTACCTACTAGATTATGAAGATTCACCACAGGAAGGTTTTGCAAGAGCAGCAAGGGCGTGGTCAAAATATAGAGAGGAAATAGATGATGCACTCGCACAACGTCTATATGATTATGTTAGTAATAAGCATTTTATGTTTGCTAGTCCAGTATTATCTAACGCTCCCAACGGAAAGAAAAAAGACAAAGGGATGCCTATCTCTTGTTTCCTCACATATGTCCCCGATACTCTTGAGGGTCTTATTAGCCATTCTAGTGAGCTTCGGTGGCTTTCTGTTTACGGTGGCGGTGTTGGCGGACATTGGTCTAGTGTGCGAACGGTCAGTGACATTGCGCCAGGGCCAATCCCATTTCTGCATACGGTAGATGCAGACATGATTGCTTACCGTCAGGGTAAGACACGCAAGGGTTCTTATGCCGCATATATGGATATCTCACATCCTGACGTTGTAGAATTTATGAACATGAGAATTCCTACAGGTGATGTGCAAAGAAAGGCGTTGAACCTTCATAACGCTATAAATATAACTGATGAGTTCATGGAGTGTGTCAGAGAAGACAAAGACTTTGACCTTCGTGACCCAAAGAATAGTGAAGTAAAAGAAACAGTTAATGCTCGTAAGTTGTGGGAACGTCTCCTTGAGATTCGTTTTCGAACAGGTGAACCTTATCTTAACTTCATAGATACGGCAAACAATGCGTTACCGCAACCGTTAAAAGATAAAGGACTAAAGATTCACGGGTCAAACCTGTGTAATGAGATTCACCTACCAACCAGCGCAGACAGAACTGCGGTGTGTTGCCTGTCATCTCTGAATTTAGAATACTACGATGAATGGAAAGATACAACTATTGTGCGTGACCTTGTTAGGATGCTCGATAATGTCTTGCAATACTTTATCGACAACGCACCCGACACCATTGCCAGAGCAAAATACAGTGCAGCAAGAGAACGGTCAATCGGACTTGGAGCAATGGGATTCCACAGTCTCCTCCAAAAACATGGAGTCGCATGGGAGTCCGAAGCCGCAAGAGAAATCAACCGAACCGTGTTTGACCACATTAAATCAGAAGCAGTTGCAGAAACTGAACTCCTTGCCCAAGAACGTGGTGAATATCCTGATGGCGATGGGTCTGGAAGGCGCAACTCACACTTGCTTGCCATTGCGCCCAACGCAAGTTCAGGAATAATTCTATCAACAAGTCCTTCTATCGAACCGCTGAAGGCAAATGCATATACTCATCGAACTCGTGCGGGTTCATTCTTGGTAAAGAACAAATACCTCGAACAACTGCTTGATGAGAGAAGTGAGAACACCGAATCCACTTGGACATCTATTATTACCAAGAAAGGTTCTGTTCAACATCTACCGTTCCTTACCGAAGGTGAGAAGGCAGTATTCAAGACCGCAGATGAACTTGACCAGATGTGGGTGGTGCAACACTCCGCAGAACGTCAACAGTTTGTTTGTCAAGGTCAATCTGTGAACCTGTTCTTCCCGTCTGGTGCGGATAAGTCTTATGTAAACAAGGTTCACTATAGTGCATGGGCGAAAGGATTGAAAGGTCTCTATTACCTACGCACCGAATCAAAACAACGGGCAGAGAACGTGTCTGAGAAGGTAGAACGTGTCGCACTACAAGGTGATATGCGTTCTATCGTCTATGGTAAGTCCGACTGTCCATTCTGTTCTATGGCAAAGGAAGAACTCCGCTTGAGGGGTATTCCTTTTGATTACATCGACCTGAAAGAGATAGGTAAGACCGCTCGTGAAGTGACAGGCCGAGATGTCAAAACAGTCCCACAGATTTATCTGGAAGGAGAATATGTGGGCGGATATGAAGAACTTATGGAATACCTAAACAAATCATTAGAAACACAAGAAGACGATGAATGTCGTGCTTGCGAGGGATAAAAAATGTCATTACTAGATTTTTCAAAAACATACCGGCCGTTCCTCTACCCGTGGGCAGTGGAACTATCAAAGAAACACGAAGAGATACACTGGATTGAAGACGAAGCAGAACTGTCCGAAGACGTTCAGGATTGGAAGACTAAACTGAGTGAACCAGAGAAGAACTTTATCACACAGGTTCTCCGTCTGTTTACACAATCAGATGTTCAAGTTGGTGAGAACTACCACGAACTTCTGATTCCAAAGTTCAAGAATAATGAAGTCCGTAATATGTTATCATCGTTTGCGGGTCGAGAAGCAGTTCACCAACGTGCATATGCATTGTTGAATGATACTCTGGGTCTGCCTGATGAGGACTTCCATATGTTCCTCGAATACAAAGAGATGTCCGACAAGATTGACTTCATGAAACAGGGTGACATCAACAGTCATACGGGTCTGGCATTGGCCCTCGCACAGTCTGTATTCAACGAAGGTCTGTCAGTGTTCGCATCGTTTGTGATGTTGTTGAACTTCCAACGGTATGGTAAGATGAAGGGTATGGGAACAATTGTTGAGTGGTCTATTCGTGACGAGACTCTGCATGTTCAGGGTAACGCGAAACTATTCCGTGAGTTCTGTGAAGAACATCCGCGCATCGTGAACGATGAACTGAAATCTAAAATCTATCAGATGGCAAAAGATGTAGTCAAACTCGAAGACCGTTTCATCAAACTTGCTTTTGATGGTATGGAGATGGAAGGTCTGACCGAAGAGGATGTCAAACAATATATCCGTCACATCGCAGACCGTAGACTCCTACAACTTGGTATGAAACCAAAGTTTGGTGTCAAGGATAATCCCCTACCGTGGTTAGACTGGGTATTAAATGGTGCATCGCATGACAACTTCTTCGAGAAACGTGTTACCGAATACTCTGTAAATGGTATGGAAGGTGACTGGGGTTGGGATGAAGTTGCAGCATAATGGACGAATCGTATGAACTCGAATGTGAAGTTTGTGACCATCGAACTGAAGTCCTAGTTTACGATAGCGAGGAAGAGCCCTCATTCTGCCCTATGTGCGGAACACCAATATCATAACCATATATACATTCATGTGGATGTATGAAAATAAAGTATTTGAACCAGTAGACGAATTCCTTGAAGAATATCAGGGGTTCGTCTACTGTATTACAAATCTACAGAACGGTAAAAAGTATATTGGTAAAAAGTTTTTCTGGAAACCCAAAGTGTTACCCAAGACAAAAACCAGAAAGAGAAAAGTGAGGACAAGAGTCCAGTCTGATTGGCAAAGTTACCACGGGTCTTCTGGCGCCGTTCTAGACCTATTAGAACAGGGTGTTTCCTTCAATCGAGAGATACTACGACTTTGTAAGACTAAAGGTGAATGTTCTTACTATGAGGCAAAACTGCAATTTGAAAATGACGTATTGTTAAATGATGACTACTACAATGAATTCATCGGGTGTAAAATACACTCAAGACATCTTAAATCGTGATATAATCAATAGAGAGATTTGGTGGTCTGACCATCAAAACCAACCAGAACCTAGAGAATCACGCGAATATTTTATTCGACTAATCAATAGATGGAAACATCTATTAGAACTTAGTGGTGTAGTAAAAGGCAATCTCGTAACAATTTCACTCCTAAGTGTTGATACTATGCATGTCTCTGCAATCATCGCATGTGCAGAGATGGGTCTAAAGATTATATTGTTAGACAGTCCCGCGACAGAAGAATCTCTTCCATACACCAAACTTGCGCTACATGGGCCATCTGATTTTTATCTACATTTTAGTCATGAGGGTGATGGTGTGTATGGTGGTCTCCACGGTGAGATGATGAGACGATATGGGGGACAATCGATAGATGCGGTAAAACTGCCAGAAATGTCAACTGAAGATACAACGTTTAATTATGAAATTTCTCCTGATGACCCTCTATTGATGAGTTCTACTTCTGGAACAACTAAACCATCTAGACCAGTTTACTTCTCTCATCGAGAAGTTATGACAATCTCCCGTAGGAATGTGGATATATTTAAGTTTGATGAGAACTCAAAGGTTGTTCACTCAAGAAACCTACATCATGCTTCTGCAATGTTGACATCTCTCATTCCATCTCTAATGGTTGCAAATAGACATCTGACTCTTCCAATAAGTCACGATACAAACCTAGATGTGAATGGTGCGAATGAGAGTTCATGGCAGATGATTTATAATGACGAGTTTACTCATGTTATGATAGCAAACGAAAAGTCGTTGAGACTATTTCTCGATAAATTTGATAAACCATTTAAGAAACCCCTGAACATCAATATGTGTGGGTTCACTCTTAATGAGACTTTCGTAGACCTCGCACGAGAATATAATGTGAAGTTTCATTCTCACTACGGGTCTATTGATACTGCAATCCCTTTACTGATAAACTTTGTTGACGAGGATAGTGTGGTCAAAGAAAATGGTCTGGGTGTGTTGGCAGATGACTTCTATCAGTTCGATGGTAAAGAGATTCGGTGTGAACTCTGGGACGAACCACGATATATCGAGGACACGTTATATCTGATTGACGGTCATTTCTTTATCGAACCAAGAGAACTACCCGAAGTTCCAGATGATGTTGACCTAGAACCCTTCTTTCAAGATACGAAGATAAACTTCGAACAACTTCGTGGATATCTAAATGAACGCAATAAGTCGTGAGATTATTCGGAAAGACCTCCTAATCGATGATGTCGATTATGAGAATCTATGTCTTTCTATCAACCAACACAAACGTTTCTTTCTGTCAAAGGGTATGGAGAAGGGTGATGTCGTATGTCTCAACCTTCCGCCTGATGGTGTATCATATATTGCATCCTATATCGCATGTCTTGAACTGGGACTACCACTATTCATATGGGATGACTTTCTCTGGGATATCACAAATGACGAACACATACATGGCGGCGCGAAAGATTTTGTAAAGAGAAGTGATAGGGTCATTGACAATATCACCAACTGGACATCTAAGTTTAATACCAATCGTCATTTCATTCAACATACGATATTTGATGAAGACCTAAACTATGAGTTGTTTCCTTACTGGGCAAAGGCAATGGATGCTCTCAGGGAGACTGGATTTAGACATTCGTATGAGGGTGTAAAGGGTATGCCGACAGATGATATCCAACCGTGGTGGGTCAGTAAAGAAGATGTTGCAATCGTGGTGAACTATAATCTGGATTCGGACGAACCTAAATTCAAAGATGTTACCCATCAAGAACTTCTATCTGGATTGAAAGACTTTCCGAAGGATGAGGTGTTTGGATTCAGCACATCACTTCACCACCATGACATTCTACAAAAAGGTATCCTACCCGCATTGATGAACTCAAAAAGATTGGTGTATCTGTTCACTCCGTCTCCTAAACTATATGGTGAGAGAGTGAAAGTGTTTCTTCGTAGAACAACACGCAAAATGAAACGATACGGTGTCAATGCGATGTATACGGATGGGCCTGATAGTATGAGTAATTTGTTTGAAATAATGGAAGATGATGACTTTCTTGAGACTATCAGGATTATAATTACCGAAGAAAGAGGAGAATTCCACGATTATTGGGAGGCAGAAAAAAATATTATTTTCGAAAAAAGTGCTTGACATATCATGTTCTTTTTGTTATAGTAAGATATAGTTGAGAAAAGGAGAGAAACTATGGCTTATGTAACACAAGAGATGAAAAAAGAGTTGGCGCCTGGCATCAAGGCGGTTCTCAAGAAGTATGGTATGAAAGGTTCTATCAGTATCAACAACTATAGTTCTTTGGTTGTGACCCTGAAAGAAGGGCCTTTGTCTTTTACTGGTGTTGACCGGCGTGGTGAGAATATTTACTACCCTGCTACTGATGGCAATATCCACAGTCAAGTCAATACATACCACGTTGATAAATTTTACACTGGAGAGACTGCTGACTTTCTGAATGAGTTGGTTGCCGCCATGAAAGGTGTAACGAGTCGTGGTGAGTGGTATGACAAGACCGATATCATGACTGACTACTTTGACATCGCATACTATGTAAACGTCAATGTTGGTAAGTTTGATAAAGGTTACATCCAAACGGGTGTGGAGTCGCTCGCCGCATAAATAGGAATACGGGACATCCCCGTTATAAGTGCGAAACCTATCTCTGCGGAGTAGGGAGTAGGGTAAAGGGGGCGGTGTCAGACTGCCCCTTTTATTTTGTGCTTGACAAAAGTTGGAAAATATGTTAGTATACATATGATGAAAGGAATATTGTTATGAAACTAAATCTTGACCCAGAAATTTTGCAGAAGAGGTATGCAATCAAAGGGTTTCTAGAGTCGGCTGAAAATGACCTAGAGAAGGCACAGAAGCGTGGAAACAAGGAATCTGTGGCAACTTATACATATCTTGTAGGTGAATATCAGATAATGTTAGAAGAATTTGATGAATATTACGACCTGTAGAGAACCCTAAAACACTATATAATATATACGGAGAAATAATGGAACTTGAAGTTTTTGAAATTTTTCACCAGTTTTCGCAAATGAAAACTCGAAAAGATAAGATTGCTTTTCTAAAAGAAAAAGGCAATATCCCCGCAGTCAAGGATGTCATTCGCGGTGCATTTGATGACCGACTACAATTCATCCTTCCCGCAGGCAAACCCCCATACACCCCTAATCGACCAGAGAGTGTTCCCTCAACTTTGAGAAAGAAACACCGTGAGTTTGGCGACTATGTGAAAGGCGCTCGTTCTGCACAGTTGAAACAGTTCCAAATCGAAAAACAATTCATTCAAATGTTAGAAGCAATTCATCCAGAAGATGCACTTATCGTTCTGGACATGGTGAACAAGAAGTCACCAGTTAAAGGTTTGACTAAAAAGATTGCAGAGGAGGCATTCCCGAATCTGATATCTTAACTTTTCGTTATGTTTTCTTTCAACTCTAACAACAAGGAGCAATTATGCCAAGAACGCAAATAGAGAGATTGAAAAACGACAGTAGAGAACTCGATAACTATATCCACCGTCTCAAGAAAAAGGGAAGAGACAACCTTGCTCATAGGTTATCGAAAAAACAAAGTTTTCTCAATCAGACTATTGCCGAATACGAAAGTTCAATTCTAGCATAAAGGTAGGTGGTCAAGTATCTCGTTGGGGGTGCTAGCCACCCTCAACGTTACTTGGAGACAAAATGCCAACATATACAATGATGCATAAAGAGACTGAAGAAGAGAAAGATATCTTCTGTTCTTATGATGAGTCTCAAAAATTTCTTGAAGAAAACCCTGATTGGTGTCGAGTAATCGGTGCGCCTGCACTGGTGACACAAACAGGCAATGTAATCAACAAAACATCAGGTGATTGGAAAAACTTGATGGAGAATGTCAAAAAAGGTTCGGGTAAAGGGAATACTATCAAGACATGACTATGAAACGTCTCAAGATAGACCACCTGTTAACCTACGAAGCAATCACACAAAATCAAAGAATAGCATACGACTCGTGGGATGACAGAGACCATTTGGTTCTCTGTGGTTCGGCAGGAACGGGTAAGACCTTTATCGGAATGTATCTCGCACTCGCGGATGTTCTAGATAAATCGTATGAACAAGACAAACTTGTTATCGTAAGGAGCGTTGTTCCGACACGGGAGATGGGGTATCTGCCTGGCTCAATCGAGGAGAAGGTTGATGCATATACCGCACCGTATCGGTCAATCGCAACCGAACTATTCAATGAGAAACTCGCATATGATATGCTTGAGACACAGGGTGCAATCTCGTTTATGTCCACTTCATTCATTCGGGGACAGACAATCGATGACGCAATCATTCTGGTTGATGAGATGCAGAACCTTACATACCACGAACTGGATAGTATTATCACTCGTGTGGGACGCAATACACGCATCATCTTCAGTGGAGACTACTATCAATCAGACCTAAATAAAGAGACTGACAAGAACGGTATTCTGGACTTTATGAACATCATGGAAGTCATGAACAACTTTACAACCGTAGAATTCGGATGGGCAGATATTGTAAGGTCAGACTTTGTTCGAGACTATATCATGACCAAAGAAATGGTCGAAAGAGGAAAACTAAATTGAGACTATCACCAAACTTCACCTTGAGTGAATTTACCAAGTCCCAGACTGCTCTGCGACAAGGTATCGACAACACACCGAATGAAGAACACTTGGTTGCGGCACAGGCGTTGTTCCTGATGGTCGTTCAACCTGTTCGAGATAACTTTGGTGTTACCGTAATCAACTCTGGATACCGTGGCCCTGCACTGAATGAAGCGGTTGGCGGTTCGTCAAAGTCCCAACATTGTAAGGGTGAGGCAGTGGACATCGAATGTCCAGGCACATCTAACTACGAAGTCGCAAAGTGGATTGAAGACAATCTGGACTTTGACCAACTCATCCTTGAGTTCTATACGCCTGGCATTCCTGACTCTGGTTGGGTTCATGTGTCGTATAAGGTGGAAGGTAATCGTAAATCAGTATTGACCGCAATGAGAGAAGATGGCAAGACAGTCTATAAGACTGGACTAATTGAATGAAAAATATCATCTATCAATATATGATAATTGATGAAGATACTAACAAACGGGGTAAAGTTCCTCAGTATCCTCAAGGCACTCGCGCAGAACTATATCAAAAAACCGCAGACCTCTCTGCGGAATCATTTCGCACCTATGCAAATAAGATAGGCGCAATACACCATTATACGAATAATAAGGTGTTTACTAAAGGTAAATCTGGGACTACTGTTCCTTTGTTTGAAGTTCTACGATTAGTTTACGACCCTCTCTATGATGACTTTGATAAGTTGTTGTTTGTCGATACGGATATTATTGCAAATACTGAAGAGAACATCTTTGACATAGAAGACTGTGATGTTTATGGTGTGTTTGAGTCTGATATTCGGACAACCAAAGGGGGTGGATATAATAGTTGGGATTATAGTCAAAAAAAATATCAAGAAGTTGCAACAAGATTTAATAGAACGGGTGTCCCTATCGTTGAGAACCGATGGGGTAAAGAACCATCAAGTATAACCTGTTTCAATACTGGTGTCATGGTTTGGTCAAGAGATGCACGACTCAAAGCACGAGAGTGTTTTGATGACTGGTATGAATACATGATGGCAGGAGAGGGTAAGGATGCGTTTTGGGTAAACAATGACCAGTTCTTCATCTCTGGTCAATTGACCAAACACGGATTTGACATCAAGGGTATTGACCAGACTTGGAATGATACACCCACCCATTGGGAAGATGACCGTGGATATGATATGAATTTTCTGCACTACACGGGTGGCGGTAATAAAGTTATCATGCTTGATGATTATACAAATAATAAATTCAAATACTTAAAAAAATTCAAATATGTAAAGGCATAAAAAGGGCAAATTCAAATACTTGAAACCGTAAAGATTGAAGACCGCACTTACGCAATCGTGCAGATACTCAACTTTAATTTTATGAATACTTACGAGATTATCTGTTCGGATGAATATTATAGTGATGTTGTCGCAGGCCCGTATCTTTCTATAGAGGAAGCGGTCAAAGACTTACTGTCTGTTGCCGAGATGCATGAAAAAATACATGCACGACCCACAAAAAACGCTTGACAAACTGTGCCCTTTCTTGTATTATAATAGTATAAGAAAGGAAAATATATGAAAAAATATCACAAAGTAGTTCTTACCGACATTGATGGTGTTGTCCTTAACTGGGGATATGCCTTTGATATCTGGATGCAAGAAAAGGGTTATGTTGTTAAAGACCCCGATTCCTATGATATAGGTAAGGTCTATGGACTTGAACCTTCTGAATCAAAAGAAATGGTTCGGTTGTTCAACGAAAGTGCTGCGATTGGTTTTCTACCACCTCTCCGCGATGCAATGCACTATATCAAGAAACTCCATGAAGAACATGGGTATGTCTTTCACGCAATCACAAGTTTGAGTAAAGACTTTAACGCACAGAAACTTCGGACACAGAACCTTCAGAAGTTGTTTGGTGAAACTGTGTTTGAGAAGTTTATCTATCTTGATACTGGGGCTGACAAAGACCAAGAGTTAAGTCAGTATGAAGGTAAAGATTATGTCTGGGTTGAAGACAAGATTGAGAATGCCCAGTGTGGTGCAAGTTTTGGTCTTGACTCTATTCTCATGGAACACAGTTTCAACATGGATAATACAGAGTTTCCCCTGATGAAAAACTGGAAAGATATATACGAATATTTAACTTGATATATACTCCTATGAGATATGTTGGTTATTCAGAATACTTTCACGATGCGGCATTGGCTATCGTCAATCCCGATGGTAAAGTCGCATATGCGTCACAATCAGAACGATATAGTAAAATAAAAAACGATGAATTGATATTCCCTGAGATGTGGAATTTTGTCAATGATGATGACCACGTTACCTTTTATGAAGATATAAATTTGCGTAAAAAAATGATGGGCGGTTATCGCACATTTGGTGCCCCTAAATTTAGGAATCAAAAAGAAGAACAAACAGCGCCAATTAGTAATTCATACCTGTATGATGATTTTAATCTACATCATGAAAGTCATTGTGCTCTCGCATTTTTCACTCGGCCGTGGCAATCAAAAGAAGACACAGTTTGTGTTTCAGTAGATGGTTCGGGTGAACTTGAATCGGTTGCAATTCATGACCACAATCTAAAACCCATAAAAAAAGTTATGTGGCCACAATCTCTTGGAATGTTATATGGGACTGTGACTGGAGCAATAGGTTTGAAATCTCTTAGAGATGAATATATCGTCATGGGACTTTCTTCGTATGGTGAGGTTGACAAAAAACTTTACGACATATTATATAACGGTTATTATTGGTTTGAAAGTGAACAGGGATTATACGAGAAAATGATTGTAGATTTTGAACAAACTTCAATCGCAGAAAGTTCCCTAAGCGCTAAATTTGTTGTATATGAAACAAGAATAAAAAATAGGTGCAAGGAGATATCTATGGAGGATGCCGCTGCAACTGTTCAAAATTTCTTTGAGGTCGAAGTTCTTAAAATTATGAAGGAAGCAAGAAAGTATGGGTCTAAACTTGTCTATGGTGGTGGTTGTGCCCAAAATGTTATTGCAAACTCTATGATACGCGAACTCTTTGATGACATGCATATTGCAATCGCACCTAATGATGCAGGCAATGCTCTAGGGTGTGCAGCATACACATGGCATAAAAACACGGGGGGAACACATCTAGACTGGTCTCCATATTTGGGTCATAATATTGACCGTGATATCAATCCAAAAGAAGTTGCAAAGTATCTCGTTGAAAATCGAGTCTGTGGTATTGCAAATGGTCGAGCAGAGTATGGCCCTCGTGCATTGGGTAATCGGTCTCTGATTGCAGATGTTCGTTATGATGTCAAGGATACCGTTAATGAAATAAAAAAGAGACACAAGTTCAGACCTTTTGGCCCTGCAATTCTGTCAGAATTTCAAGACCACTATTTTGATGGTCATAAAAATGAATATATGCAGTATGCTGCAATTGCAAAACATCCTTATGACTCTGTAACACATATAGATAATACTGCAAGGGTGCAAGTAGTAAAACCTGATTGCAAATCTGTTCTTAGACAGATATTAGAAGAATATTTTGAACTTACACAAGTCCCAATGTTACTAAATACTTCTTTGAACATAAGAAATCAACCTATGGTAAATACCATTGAGGACGCTATAGAATGGGAAAAAAAATATAACGTAAGAGTATTCTAATGGCAAAAAAACAAAAACAATTACAAGAACAATCAATTTATGATAAGTATGATTTAGATGGGGATGGAACAGTGACAGATGAAGAACTCGCTCGAGCCGAAGAGATGCGTAGATTTGATAATGAAGATGCGAAGGCAGACGCACAACGTAAGATGGCGTGGTTTGCTCTGTGGGGTATGTTGTTATATCCACCTAGTATTGGTGTAGCAAGTATATTTGGATTAGATATTGCAGCATCTTTGATTGCAGATATCGCATCTGTTTATTTCGTATCGGTTGCAGCAATCGTTGCAGCATTCTTCGGGGCATCTGCACTGAACAAAAAGTAATGAAAATAAGATGGCGTGGAACTTGGGGTGTTGGTGACTTCATGCAAGCACTCAACGCCTCTCATAATTATTGTTTCAAAAATAAGACAACAGTAAATCTTGAGATGCACTGGCGACATGATGAAGACTACCTTCATCATCCTAAAGACCCAGAAACAATCATTCAAAGAATGGATTGGCTACACACACAATATCATCGTCAGGATGATGTGACAGTCACGCATGTTTTTAATTCTCAACTATTTCCGTATAATAACCTCGATACATCAGCCAATAAAACCCGATGTTATTTTGATGACAAGCCTGTTGCATCTCCAAAAAATGACTGGATATTCAAACCAGAGTCATTTGTTCCCAAAAGAAAAAAGATAGTTATCTGGACACCTACATATAATAGTCAAGCACCAAGAACTTGGAAAAACTTCTTGACAAGTGATGATTGGTATGATATAATTAAGCTACTTTCTTGGGAGGGTTGGATACTAGTAGAATTAACTTATCGAACTCCTATCAGTGTTGCATTCAAACAAATATCAGAGGCAGATTTTATTGTATGTTATGATGGTATGTGGCACTTGATTGCAAGAAATTTTGGTAAACCTATGTTCATACCATCTTGGGAAGGTATCACTGAATACAACACACCACAGGCAATAAGAAGACCTATTTTAGATTTATCTAAATATAAAGACAATCCCTCTGGGGCGACAGCTGTTGGTCGCAAGGATGTTAAGAAATTTTTTGGTGATGGTAATAAAAAGTTTGAACCTAATCTTACTAAAATGAAAACAAAAGCAAAAGTTTATTTGAAAAATCTAAAAAAATATCATGAAGATTGATAGAGCAGTAATTGAAGTCTATGGTGGATGTAACTACTCATGTAGTATGTGTCCTCAAGATATGCGAACAGGTGGTCGGGATAAACGATTCAAGGGTAAGATGACTCTTGAAGAGTTTGAACAGAACGTAGCAGATTGTGCTCAACATGGTCTACGGGTCGTAAACCTTGATGGTAGTGGTGAGGCAACCGCAGTCAATAACCTACCCGATTATATCAGGATTGTCAAGAAATATAATGCACAGGCTGTTATCTTTTCTAATGGGTTCAAGATGCATGGTCAATACATGAAGGACTGTGTTGATGCGGGTCTTGACTTCTATCGGTTCTCATTCATTGGGTCAAACCATGATAAATACGATGAGTGGATGTATAATAAAGTCGGTGGGACATACGAAAAAATTATTCAGAACATCCGCGAAATGAAGGCGTATGTAGAAGAGACCGAATCAAAATGTGTAGTTGCGACATATCATCTGATTACTGACAATGACAATCTACAGAATGAACTAGACGAATACAAAGCATTGGTCGAAGACCTAGGCGTCAGAACAGAGATTTGGAAACTACATAACTGGAGTGGTGTGTATGACCCGTCTTATAAACGCGAAGGTGAGGTAAAGACCTGTGGGCGACCTTTTAGTCCAGACGTTGTTATTCGTGTTGGTGGCCTTGATGGTAAAAGAGGTGCTGTCGCTCCTTGTTGCCAAGTCTTGGGTAGAGACGAGGAAGCAGTTCTCGGTCACACATCTGAAAACACAATTGAAGAAATCTGGTTCGGTGATGCGTATAGTCAACTCCGTGATGACCATACTACTGGAAATTATCCTGATTACTGCCGTGGGTGCGACTTTCTTCTTGATGACCCCGAAGTTCTAATTTATACAAATCACAATCGCGACCTCCACCACATGTATGGCACGGAGTTTGACCTCAATGATTTCCGATAACATTTGGATGATACAGATACCTGATAACGAGGTATCACAATATTATGTGAATAGGGTTTTACCTTCGTGGAATAATCATAAGGTAAATATGTTTGATGCATATACACCAGACCATATGCCTGACCATCTGAACTTCGGAAAGTTTTGGAACTTTCGAGACTTCAGTCAATCAGAGAAGGCGGGGTTCTATAGTCATTTAGAACTGTGGAAAAAATGTTTTGAAGAGGATGAACCTATCGCAATCATTGAACACGATGTGATGTGCATCAAAGATGATATGCCTATCATAGATAATTTCTTTGCCTTCTGCGATTTTGACTCTGAACAGAGTCATGAAAACTATGCCACAAGATTTAGAGGTCATCCCTATTGGGGGACGGGAGAGATGTTCTGTCCAGTCACTCATGCATATTACATGACACCTGATGTGGCAGAGACGATGTATTATAATCTTATAGATACAAAACTGAATAAATTTGTTGATGATTACATGTGGGAATTCATGGGTAAGGATACAAACAAAATTGTAAATTACACAAATCCTCTGTATGACAAAGAAGTTGGAGCAACGATGATTCATGAATAGAATGATTTTCCAAGTGGCGGTAGGTAAACCGTCCAAACTATATGAACACTGCATTGAAAGTGTTGCACAATACTGTGAGAAATATAATATTAAACATGTCGTATTGACTCAACCCAAACTGCGTATCAAACCTGACATCTTTACCAGTGGACGAAGTGAGGAATCCTATATGAAGTATGGGGGATATCTGCCTATCTATGAGAAGGAGAATGCGTTTGAGTATCTGGATGACTATGACCAGATTGCAATCGTAGATGCAGACATCTATATCCGACCAGACGCACCAAATATCTTTGAAGACTTTGGAACAGAACATGCGTTTGGTGCGGTATGTGAACGCGAGATGAATATTCAGGATTGGTATAAAAACAAGATTATCAACTACTCGCGTATGCAATACAATCCGCTTCATCGGAATACCCTTGATTTCAAACCAAACAATCTGGGGTTTGAGTTCTTTAACATGGGTCTCATTCTGTTGAACAGTAAACTCTTCAAACCATACCTCAAAGGCCAAGACCCACATAGTTTTATCAATCGTATGGAGTTTAAGGACTTTGTTGATGGTGTGGGTGCATGGAAGTGGTCTACCGACCAGACACTACTGAACTACTTTCTCAAGAGATATAACATTCCAACTAAACATATGAACGGTAAATGGAATGGTCTGTATAGTGCAGTCGATAATCTGAAGGATTGTCACTTCATTCATTTCTTCCTAAAAGACAAACTTCCCAATGCTGGTGAGAATGTTGGAGAGTTGATGAAACAAATCGTATAAATAATGTTATTGTCAATAGAGTGAATAAGGAACTAACATGTTAAACCCACAAGAGTTTGTGAAGAAAATTCGCAACGAAAATCAAGCATTGTTCGAAGCATCCAAGATGAACGTCAAGGCATACTTCGAAGGCGACCTTTCTAAAGAGGAAATGGTTGACCACTTCATTGGTCGCATGGTCAATGAACGTATGAACATGTCTGAAATCTCCGCACAAATCGCAAGTGCAGACGATGATGCAGACCCAAGAGAATTAGAATTACTTTCAAAACAAGCAGCAGATGAAGCAAAACACTATCGTATGGTCAAGGAAGTTATTGAACATATCACTGGTGAAGAAGTAGATGCTGCAAGTGCGATTGCAAAAGAACGCGAAATGGATACTGCCAAAGGTGCATCTCTGTTAGAAAAGTATGACGCAGAGAATGACGAGGCAGTCCTCGCCGCATATCAGTTGGTTGCGGAAGGTCGTGCAGAAGCGGTATGGAATCAGATGGCAGATACTATCGAAGATAGTTTCATTTCTGGTCGTTATCGCGAGATTGCAAAGGACGAAGGTTTCCATAGTGGTATCGGTGCATACAAGTTACGCAAAGTTGCAACCGATGAGAAAACACAGAGTCGTGTTCTTCGTATTATCGAAGCAATGCGTAAAGACCTGTTTGAAATCTCGTGTGCAAATACAGTCGAAGCAAAAGGTTCACGCGAACTTGTGAACACAGTCTACGGTTGGTAAATGAACGTAGGACTCACACAACGAGTCCTCACGCACAACGGACAAGTTCATGACTCTTTAGACCACAACTGGTATCGGTTGTTGAAGGGTCATGAACTTATCCCCATCCCAAATCGTGAAGACTTAGATTATGAATCCCTTGCGGAGTCTCTCGACCTTCTCATCGTCACAGGTGGGGATAACGAAGAGATTCGTATTATCACAGAAGTATCTCTCATAACCGAAATGTCAAGACTGGGTAAACCCATTCTTGGTATCTGTCATGGTGCGTTTCTCCTAACAGAGATGCTTGGCGGTAGCACGAAGGAAATCGAAGGTCACTATGATACCGAACATCTTGTATATGGAGATGCACCTACCCACATCCGTGTGAACAGTTTTCATAATATTTCTATTGACAAACAGCCCCCAAATGGTGTATACTTATATATTGATGGGAATGGTAACATTGAGTCTTGGATGAAAGACAACATATGTGCAATTGTCTGGCATCCTGAAAGAATGACCAGACCCTTTATACCTGATGAGATACGGAAGGTGACAGGATTATGATGAAACAGATTGATAATGGAGAGACTTATCAGGTTACCGATATTTGGAATTATGATATCCAAGTTATAAGGGGTGTCAATACGACTTATATCAATAACAATAACTCGATAGGAACAAGTTATATTATGGGTAAAGACTGTAGTGTCCATATGAAGAACGGTTGGTCAGTTGAGACTAACAGTTTCGCAGGGCAGACAGACAATGAGTTCACGGTTGAGACACATAATGATACCTCTGTGTTTGCTCACATCAAGTTCTATGGTCTGCATCTCAACGATGACCGCATGTTCATACCACATGATAATCCAAAAGGCAACCTATCTTACAT